>Ga0137394_10000447_pt1 | contig 28896 bp, 29 predicted proteins | sample czobulk116metaG_FD_108278 | JGI IMG/M metagenome (GOLD analysis project Ga0137394, IMG submission 108278) | Vadose zone soil microbial communities from Angelo Coast Range Reserve, California, USA - czobulk1.16 metaG | ecosystem: Environmental > Terrestrial > Soil > Vadose zone | place: USA...
CGCACCTCGGCTTCGATCTGGGCCTTGGTGGCGCGCTCGAAGATCGTCACGTCCACGTTGCCGATCGCGACCACGCCGCGCTGATTGCCGAGCGTGACCAGGTTGTCGAGCTGGTCGACCTTCAGCGCCGGGTCGGCCTGCTGATCGAGGTCGATGGTGATCGCGACGAAGCCGACGTCGACCAGGTCCTCGTGGATCTGATGCGTGGTCCCGCAGATGTGGACGGTCGTCCCGACCTTCTTGGCCCGGAAGTAGTTCACCAGGTCTTGATGGTAGGGCTTGATGAACTCCCGATAGGTGTCGGGACCCACGAGCGAGCACGACGCGGTCGGGTCGGAATAGCTGAGCCCGATCCTCGTCGTGAGCACCGCGTCGCCGACCTGCTTGGCGTACTCGGTCGCGAAGCGCATCAGCTCGTGGACGAACGGCGGGTCGTCGATCGTGTCCAGGCACATCAGCTCGGGGTTGCGCAGGAGCATGGCGATCGTCCACGGCCCGACCAGGACCGCCCCGAGCCCGCTCGGAAGCCGCGCGGCGGAGAGCGCCTCGCACTGTTCGAGGAAGGCCGGGAGACGACCCGCCTTGAACGGGTCGGGGATCTCGAGCTTCGCGAGCAGCCCTTTGTCGTCCTGGAGCACGTGCCGATCGATCGACGGCACGACGTAGTCCGAGTACTTCACGTGGCAGCCGACGGCCTCCGCCTCCTTGGCGAGGTCGTTGAAGGCGATCATGATGTCGGGCTGGTAGCGCTCGTAGTAGTTGAGCATCGCCCGAACCGCCCGGGTCGGCTTGGTGCAGTACTCCTCGATCGAGAGCCCGTCCAGACACCCCGCGAATGACCCCGCGATCGGGTACGCGGGCACGCGGTCGGCGTAGCCGCCCTTGTAGGCGGCGACCACCCGCTCGCGCCCCGTCACCGCCGCCCGACCCAGCTCCACGCGGTCCTCCTCACCTTCACGGGCTCTCCCGCGATTCTAGCATCGGCGCGCAGGCGCTCAGCGTACGCGGCGGAAAAAAGTGTGCTAACTGTTCACTGTCTCGATCTGGCCGGCGGCGCAGCCGGACCTTAGCAGAGGAGCGCTCCATGATGAATTCGTGCGTGGCCCTGGCCGCCGTCCTCTGCGTGACGATGGCCGTGCCCGCGCGGAGCCACGGCCAGGTGTTCCTCGCCTCCAAGCCGCACCCCGAGTTTCTGGTCGGTCCCCTCTTCGTGGTCGCCAACGTGAGCCCGGGACCCGGACCCGTCACGGTGAACCTCTCGTGGAGTCTCACGACCGGACCCGCGCCCCGGAAGGTCGACATCGCGCAGGACCTCTACCTCCTCTGGCCGGCGGAGACCGCCGAGAGCACCGCGCCCGGCCCGGCCGAGCCTCAGCTGGTGCGCGAGGTCGAAGTCCGGGGCCTCGACGTCGTGGGGAGCGGTCGGCTCGTCCTGAGGAGGCGCGACCGGATGCAGCTCGGCACCGCCGCGCTCGGGGAACCGATCCCCGTGGTCGTCTCGTACGTCAATTTCACCCGCCCCGGAGGCCAGTCGGGCGTGGTGAGCTACATCAAGATCCCGTGGACCCCGACGCTGTCCGACCCGCTCTCCATCGTCACGCTCGTGCTCCCGCTCCGGGGTCTCATCGTCCCGAAGGCCGGAACGTGGCTCGAAGACCTCTTCTGGGGCCGGCGCCAGGTTCTCACCACGGGCTTCGGCGACCTCGGGCCGCCGGCGCTCGGCCTCTTCGCGCTCTACTACGAGCGCCGCGACCGCATGGTGCACCTGGCCCGCGAGTACTCGCTGGTCATCGCCAACTTCGGGGATTCGGACCACCTCAAGATCGAGGAGATCTCGCCGGCCACGGCTGTTCGGCGCCAGAGCCGCGTGCGCGCGGGCGCCGAGGTCGTCGCGCTCACGCTGCTGCCGTCGCAGGACATCACCACCCAGAGCCTGCGGGTGCAGTTCCACTACTTCAGCGGCCGCATCAACTGGCGCCCCATCGTGATCTCCGCCGTCATCCTGCTGGTGACGAACTTCGCGGGCGTGCTCATGCTGAGCACCGACGTTCACCGGCGGATCCGGCGGCGGCGGCGCGCCCGCCGCCGCTTCGGGGCGGCCGCCGCCGCGCCGAACGGCGGCGTGCCCTCGCGCGAGACGCTCGTCACGCTGATCCCGGCCGGCACGCGCTACGACGAGGTCGTCGCGCGGTTCGGCCAGCCCGACGAGGAGCACGAGCGCGTGACGCCGCCGGGACGACGCACCCTCCTCTATCGCGGGACCAACGGCGCCGAGCATCACGAGGTGGCGATCGAGCTGTCCGACGACCGCGTCCGGGAGGTCACGTGCGTCACCAGTCGGTGAGCCGGCGCGGACGTGACTCTGAACGACTAGGAGCGGACGAATGATCAAACCGTACACCGCGGTCGGCCTGATCCCCACCGTGCGCGGCATCCGGAAGCGCGGGGACATCAAGATCAACCTCGAGCACCTCTCGCACCTGGTGAAGGCGGCCTCCTGGCTCTCGAGCCTCGACCTCCCGGTGAGACTGATCGCCTTTCCCGAGGGAGCGCTGCAAGCGTTCAACGACGAGGTCCTCGATCTCGACCACGCGACCTTCGCCCGGGAGTGCGCGATCGATATTCCAGGCGAGGAGACCGAGGCCCTCGGCAAGATCGCGAAGGAGTACAACGCCTTCGTCATGGCGCAGGCCAAGGCGAAGCACCCCGACCTCAAGGATCGTTTCTTCAACGTCGGCTTCATCATCAATCCGCGTGGCCGGGTGATCCTCAAGCACTACAAGGTCTCTCCGCTCTTCCCGGTGGAGCACTCGGTCTGTCCCCACGACGTCTACGACTGGTGGATCGAGAAGTACGGCAGGACCCTCGACGCGTTCTGGCCGGTGGCCGACACCGAGATCGGCCGTCTCGGCATCATGATGGCGAACGAGGGCTCGTATCCCGAGAACGCGCGCGCGCTGGCGCTCAACGGCGCCGAGGTCGTCTACCGCGCGTCCTATCCCCACCCGGCGACCGGCAACGAGATCTTCGAGATCCAGAGCCGCGCCCGCGCGCTCGACAACAACATGTATCTCGTGGCGCCGAACATGGGCACCTACTACCTGTTTCCGGAGGAGACGACGCCGATCGACACGTTCGGCGGGCGGTCCTTCATCATCGACTACAAAGGGCGGATCGTCGGCCGGCAGGACTACGGCGCCGGCTCAACGTACGTCGGCGGCGTGATCGACATCGAGGCGCTCCGCGACCACCGGGCCCGGGCGCAGTGGGACAACTGGATGAAGGACCTCAGGACCGAGCTCTACCAGATCCTCTACGAGCGGCCGATCTACCCCAAGAACCTCTATCTGAAGCGTGCCCCCATGAAGCACGCCGAGTACCGCGAGAAGGTCATCCGGCGGCAGATCCGGCTCATGCACGACCGCGACATCTGGAAGCGCCCCGCCCGGTGATCGTCCGACTCCTCGCCCTGATGCTGGTGCTGGTCCCGCTGCCGGCGGCGGCCGAGCTGCGGCTTCGACACCGACGCCTCGCGCGGCGTCCGCGGCATCCCGGCCACCTCGACGCTCGCGTTCGATCAGGCCGGCCTCCTCTACCTGGCGCGGACGGGACGGCGCTACCTCGGCGGCGAGGTCTACGACCTCTGGCCGATCTACCGGATCCCCGCCGGCGGCGCGCGCCTGAGTCCTGACAGCGAGGCGCGCTACTTCTATGGCCCGCCGCTACCGAACCCGCAGGTGGCCGCGACGCGCCGCGGGCGCCAGCTCTTCGTCACCACCTTCGACCGCGAGCGAAGGATCGGCGCGCTCTATCGGCTGGTGGACGGGCGCGCCGAGCTATTCGCCGGCGGAACCCCGGAGCGAGGCGGTCGGCCGGTCCTGCGGCAGCCCGAGGGCGCGGCGGTCGCGTGCTCGACCCTCGGTACCTCACGATCGCCCGGCCGCGGCTCCTGGCGATCGACGATCGCGATCAGCTCTGGGTCGGAAGCGACGGCAACGCCGACGCGCCGTCCCAGCAGGGGCCGGGTGAGATCGCGCGAGTCTCCCCGCAGGGACTATCGGGCGTCGTCCATCGGGGACCGGTGGCCGCCGCACTCGGACTTGGTCCGGGCAACACCGTCTTCGTGGCCGATCGCCACGAGAAGCAGATCTTCGTCCTCACCCAGGACGGCAAGCGGATCGAGTTCGCCAACTTCACCGGCGGCGACATGCCGCGGAGCCTCGGCTTCGCCCCGGTCACACCCGAGACGCGACGTGCGGGCGTTGCCGGCGATCTGTTCGTCGTCACAATCAAAGCCGGCACCTGGCCCGTCAACGGAGGTGCTCCGCATCTCCGGGCCTTTCGACGACCTCGTGCCCCAGCGCTGAGCCGTCCGGCGGCGCATCGGGCATCTTTCCGGAAGCTTCCGGAAATATGCCCGCGCGCCGTCTCAGCCTTCGAATCCTAAGTGGCTGATTGTGCTGCTTTCTCTCGTGGGCATGACTCCTGCTTTGCATCTGGCTACAGAAGTAAGGGACCGAAGGCGCCCGGAGGGAATTGAAATGCAACACATGGACCTCTGGTTCGACCTGGCCATGAGGGGAGAGCCCGACCTGGAGGAGGACGTGATCGCACGGCTTCATCTCTCGGACGCGGCCGATCTGGATCCCCACGAGGGAGGCAGCCGAGAAGCGGCGCCGCTAGAAGAGTTCTTCTTCTAGACCGAGGAGCGTCGCCAGCTCGGCGAGCACTCGCGGGGTGTCGGAGGCGTCCGGCGCGGCCATCGAGACGACCAGTGGCTCGACGTGCTCCGCCCACGGCCGCCAGGCCAGTCGATCGGCGGCAAAAAGAACGACCGACCGCGCGCCGACCGCCGCGGCGAGGTGACTGATTCCGGAGTCGTTCCCGAGGTATGCGGCGGTGTGGCTCAGGACGCCCGCGAGGAGCGGGAGCGGCGGCTCCGGGAGCACGACCGCTCGATCGATGAGGCGCGCCGGCAGCGCGGCAACCGCCTCGGAATCGGCGGGCCCTTGATGGACGAGGACGGTGAGACGCGAGAGCGCCGCCGCTCGCTCGAGAGCGGCGGCGAAACCCGCCGCCGGCCATCGCTTCCCACGGCCCCCCGCTCCGGGATGCACGAAGAGAAGTCGTGCGTGCCCGTCCCAGCCATGCTGAACCAGCGCGCGACGCGCCTCGTCGACGAGCGCGGCCGGGACGACGACGGGGTCGCGCATCGCTCGCTCCTGGGCCGTGGCGCCGGTCGTCTCCACCAGATGCTCCCAGACCGGACGGCCGGCGCCGACTGACGGGGCGACGACGGCCCCGGGAGCCAGCGACGTGAGTCTCCGCACGAAATGCGGCTCGCGCGAGCCGATCCACGCGACCAGGCGCGTGGCCCGGCGTAGCTCGTCCGCGCATCGCGCGGGCCATCCGGGCTCGGCGCCGCCGGAGCCGGGCTCGAACAGGGCGTCGAGCCCCAGCGCCTCGAAGTCGACGGACCGATCCACGACGCCGAGCGTCTCGAGGAGCCGGCCGATCCTCGGCTGCGCCGCGAGGACCAGAATGTCCCCCGGCCGGTGCCGTCGGAGGGCGCGGAGCGCCGGAATCGCCAGGAGGACGTCGCCCAGCGCTCCGGGATGGATGACGAGTGTCAGGGGCGGAGAAGGGCCAGCGCGGCGTCGTGGAGGCGTCCGTTCGTCGCCAGCGCTGAGCTCGAGTAGATCGTCGGGCGGCCGTCGAGGTCCGTGAAGCGGCCACCCGCCTCTTCGACCAGGATCTTGCAGGGCGCCAGATCCCACGGCTTCAGGCCGGATCCCTCGGGGTAGATCTCGGCGTAGATCTCGGCCTTTCCCTCGGCGATCAGGGAGTAGCCGGCGTAGTCCCCGAAGCCGCGCTGCCGGTCGGTCGCGTCGACGAGGCGCAGGAACCCGTCCCAGTAGGGCGTCCTGTGCGCCCCGCGGAGGCCCGCGTGCACGAGGAAGGCCCGGCCCAGATCGGCTTGGTCGGATACGCGGATCCGCTCGCCGTTGAGGAAGGCGCCGCCGCCCCGGCGCGCCGTGTAGAGGTCGCCCGTCACCGGATTGTGGATGACCCCCACCGTGATCTCACCACGCTCCTCGAGCGCGATCAGCGTCGCCCAGAGCGGGATGCGGCGCACGAAGTTCTTCGTGCCGTCGATCGGATCGATGATCCAGCGCGTGTCGCTCGTCCCGGAGCCGCCGAACTCCTCGCCGAGGACGCCGTGCTCCGGGAAGGCGCGACCCAGGACCTCGACGATCGCCCGCTCGGCCTCGCGGTCGGCCTGGGTCACCGGCGTGGCGTCCGGCTTCAAGGTGACCTCGAATCCGCCGTGGTAGTACTTCAGCGCGACGCGCGCCGCCGCCCGGGCCGCGTCGACCGCGGCGGCGAGCGCCGCCTCGCTCACCGCGGCGGCTCTTCTCCCGGGAAGGGCTCGCCGCGCTCGGCGAGCACCTGCCCGTAGATCTCGAGCGCGTCGACGACGACCGGCATGCCACCGTAGGTGACCATCTGGAAGATGACTTCCGCCACTTCCTGCCGCGTGGCCCCGACGTTGAGCGCCGCGTGGATGTGGGCGCGCACCTCGTTGGGGCGGTGGAGCGCCGTGAGCGCGGCGACCGCGCAGAGCTCGCGCTGCTTCTGCGGGAGGACCTCGCGGCTGTACAGGACGCCCGTGAAGAACAGCGACAGCTCGCGCGCCAGCGCCTTGTCGAACCGCTTCCACGTCTCGAATCCCGAGCCGCCCTTCAGCGTGTGGAACAGCTTCTCGCTCGTGCGTTTCGTCCGGGCTCTCAGCTCGGCATCGTCCATGAGCGCCATGGTGTCTCCTTCAACCTTTTCGAGAATCGCCGCCAGTGGTAACCTGCGACGTCGGCGGCGCATCGCGCCGTCACAATATCGTAGCCGAGAGGACCGCACAATGTTGAACCCCCACGTGTTCCGCGCCTACGACGTGCGCGGGCTCGTCGGCCCCGACATCAACCCCGACGTCTTCCGTCGGGTCGGACGCGCCTACGCGACCCTCATCCGTCGCAACGCCGGCCGCCAGATCGCGGTCGGCCAGGACAACCGCCTCTCGTCGAACGAGCTCAAGGCCGGCTTCGTCGACGGCGTACGGGCCGCCGGCGTCGACGTGATCGACATCGGCCTCGCGACCACGCCCATCCTCTACTTCGCGACCGCTCACTGGAAGCTGGACGGGGGCGCCAACATCACGGGGAGCCACAATCCCATCGAGTACAACGGCGTGAAGATGGTGCACCCGGGCGCGGCACCGCTCTCCGAGGCGGAGATCCAGGCGCTGCGCGCGATGGCTGAGCGGGGCGACTACGAAACGGGCGCCGGCCGGTTGATCGACCGAAGCCCCCGCGACGACTACTTCGAAACCATCGCGGGGATGATCCGTCCCGCGCGCCGCCTCCGCGTCGTCGTGGACGCCGGCAACGGCGTCGCCGGGCTCTACGCGCCGGCGCTGCTGCGCCGCATCGGCTGCGAGGTCGTCGAGCTGCACTGCGGGTCGGACGGGAGCTTTCCGAACCACCTGCCCGATCCCGAGGACGAGCGCAACGTCGAAGACCTGAAGGCCAAGGTGGTCGAGGTCGCCGCCGACCTCGGCATCGCCTACGACGGCGACGCGGACCGGGTCGGGGTGATCGACGAGCGCGGCCACCGTCACGAGGCCGATCTCATCCTGATCCTGCTCGCGCGCGATCTCCTGTCACGCCATCCCGGCGCCAAGGTCGTGTTCGACGTGAAGTCCTCGCAGACGCTCGTCGACGACATCCGGGCGCACGGCGGCGTGCCCGTCATGTGGAAGACCGGCCACTCACACCTCAAGCGCAAGATGCGCGACGACCACATCCTGCTCGGCGGCGAGGTGAGCGGCCACATGTTCTTCGCCGAGAATTACTACGGCGTCGACGACGGCATCCTCGCGTCGTGCAAGATCATCGAGATGACGGCGGGCGCCGCCGAGCCGCTCTCGCGGCTCTTCGCGTCGATCCCCCACCTGCGCGCGACGCCGGAGCTCAAGGCGCCGTGTCCCGACGGCGAGAAGTTCAGGGTCGTCGAGGAGGTGACGCGCGAGCTGAAGCGGCGCTACGAGACGATCGACACCGACGGCGCGCGCGTGATCTTCCCCGGGCGCGGCTGGGGGCTCGTCCGCGCCTCGAACACGAACCCCTATCTGACGCTCAGGTTCGAGGCCCGGACGGACCGGGAGATCGAGGAGATGAAGCGCGAGATCTACGACGTGCTCGGCCGCTATCCGTTCGTGACGCTGCCTGATTGAACATCGGGGGGAGCGGCGCCGCTCCCCCCGATTCCCCCCACCGAAATCCCTCGTAGTCCAATTCGCTTGGATCGGGGCGCCGGCAAAGCCGGCGCTCGAACGATGCGCGCTGCGAAGCGCGCTTGGGCGGCTCAGCGCCAGGTGAGGATCAGGCGGACGGCGCCGAGGAGGTCCGGGGCCATCGGGCAGTCGCGGGGGCCCCAGTGGCCACCGGGATCGAGCAGGACGGCGCGCATGCCCGAGGCCCTGGCGCCCCGCACGTCCACCGAGTAGAGATCGCCGACGTAGACCGCCTCGGCAGGCGCGAGACGCGCCTGGCCGAGCGCCAGCTCGAAGATCCTGGGATCGGGCTTCTCGACGCCGACCTCGGCGGAATCGAGGACGAAGTCGACGTGCGCCGTCAGCCCGAGCGTGCTCAGGATGGAGCGGACCGAGCCGTTGGAGTTCGAGATCACGGCGGCCCGCAGGCCAGCCTGCCGCACGAGCGCCAGCGCCTCTTGCGCCTGCGGGTCGGGCGTGTTCCAGACGCCGACGGGTTGATTGAAGGTGCGGCGCCAGTCGCCGATCCGCTCGACCGTCTCCTCGTCCGTGACGCCGATCCCCTCCAGCACGTACCGGAGGTAGTGCCCGGCGGACGAGCGGCTCTCGGTGGAGGTATCGGGCAGCGAGCGACTGAAGACTTCGTCGTCCACCCGGACGCGCGCGCGCCACTCGGCATGCTGCACCGCCTCCGGCGCGACACGAAGGCCGTGGCGGGCCAGCTCCTCGGCGATGACGGCGTAGTTCATTTGCAGCAGCGTGTTCCCGGCGTCGAAGAAGACGGCTCGAAGGGGACGTTCCTCGGCTGGCATTTTGACGATCCGACCTCGACCAGTATAGCCGGGCGTTGGCTCGACGCCGGCAACCCATCCGGTACACTAACCGGGTGTACGTGCTCGGCCTCACCGCCCGCTGGCTTCATCTCGCCAGCTCGATCCTCCTCGTCGGCGCCGCGGCGATGATCGTGATCGCGGGCCGCTCCGACCGTCCGACGGCGCGACGCTGGGAGCACCGCATGCTCACGGGGACGCGCGGGCTGGCGCTCGCGGCGCTCGCCTCGGGGCTGGTCGTGCTCGGCGTCCAGACGGCGCTCTTCGAGGGGCGGCCCGCAGCGGCGTTCGAGGCCGGCGCGATCGCCCGCGTGCTCGTCGAGACCCAGGCCGGGCGCGTGTGGCTCGTTCGCTTCGGCTTCCTCGCGGTGCTCGCGGCCTTCCTGCTGCTGCGCCTGTCGGTCGAGCGCCGCGCGGACTGGCGGGCGGCGCGGGGCGAAGCGGTGCTGCTCGGCGTCGCCGCGCTGGCGCCGCTCGCCGCCGCGGGCCACGCCGCCGCCGTGGAGCCCGGCACGGCGCGCGCGATCGCGCTCGACGGACTGCACGTGGTCGGGGCCGGCGTCTGGGTCGGAGGGCTCCTGCCGCTGGCGCTCCTGCTGAGAGCGGCGGCGACGGAGGAGGGCGCGGACGCGCGCCCGTACGCGGTCCTCGCGGCGCGACGCTTCTCGCGCACCGCGCTCGGCGCGATCCTCCTGCTCGCCGTCACCGGCGTGCTCCTCGCGATCACCCACGTCGGCAGCGTCGCCGGGTTCGTGGGCACGAGCTATGGCCGCCTCCTGTCGACCAAGCTGGGCCTTCTCGTCCTGGCCCTGGCCCTCGCGGCGCTGAACCGCTCGGTCCTTCTCGCCCGCCTCTCCGGCGACGGGCCGACCGTCGGGCGCCCCGCGATGCGGCGTCTCTCCGGATTCGTCCTGGTCGAGGGGGCCCTGGCGTTGGCGATCCTGGCTATCGTCGCGGCGCTGAGCGTGACTCCGCCGGCGCGGCACGAGGCGGCGGCGTGGCCGTTCGGGGTCCGCCTGTCCTTCGCCGCGCTCGACGGGGCGACGGCCGAGGCGACGCGGGCGTTCATCGGGAGCCAGGTCGGCGTGATCGGTCTCGTCGCCCTGATCGCCGGCGTGGTCCTCCGCGCGTGGCGGCTCCCGCTGGTCGCGGCGGCGCTCGCCGCCCTCGGCGCGGGAGCCGGCCTGGCGCTGCCGCCCCTGGCCATCGACGCGTATCCGACGACGTACCTCCGTCCTTCCGTGCCCTACCACGCCACGGGGATCGCGGCCGGCGCGTCGCTCTACCAGGAAGGCTGCGCGCGATGTCACGGTGCGCGGGGCGCCGGCGACGGGCCCGACGGCCGAGCGTTGCCCCGACCGCCCGCCGACCTGCGGGCACCCCACACCGCGCAGCACACGGCGGGAGATCTCTTCTGGTGGCTCACGAACGGCATTCCTGCCGCCGGGATGCCGGAGTTCGGCTCGCGACTCACCGAGGATCAGCGCTGGGAGCTCATCAACTTCCTGCGGGCGCTCTCGGCGGGCTACGCCGCGCGCGGCATGGGGCCGGAGGTCGAGCCCGACCGACGCCGGCTCGTGGCGCCCGACTTCGCGTTCGCGGTCGGTCCGACGCCGCCGCGCGCACTCAAGGACTACCGCGGGCGCATCGTGCTGCTCGTGCTCTACGGCCTGCCCGGCTCGCGCGCCCGTATGAGTCAGCTCGCCCAGCGCGAGGGCACGCTGGCCACCCTGGGCGTCGAAGTCATCGCGGTTCCGATCGACGCCGACCCCGACGCGATCCGCCATCTCGGCGCCGACCCGCGCGTGCTCTTCCCGATCGTCACCGAGGGCGCCGAAGCGATCGTGGCCGCGTACCGGCTCTTCGCCGTGGCGCCCCACGTCGAGCTCCTCGTCGACCGCCGGGGCTACATCCGCTCCATCGGGCGCAGTGCGGGCGAAGCGGCGGATCTCGACGCGTTGCTCGCCGCGGTCCAGCAGCTCAACGACGAGAAGGCGGGACCGGAGGCGGCGCCCGAGGAGCACGTGCACTGATGCGAGCCTGGAAGGCCGTGCTCCTGATCAATCTGGCCCTCGTCGTCGGCGCGGGCTGGGGGTACGCCTTCTGGGGCCTGCGCGCGGCTCGACTCGAGCGCGAGCTGGCCCGTGCGCGGGCCGAAGCCTCGAGCGGGGTCGAGCGCGAGTGGACGGTCGATGGCGTCGTGCGTGCGGTCTTCCCCGAGCTCGGCGTCCTCGTTCTCACGCACGGCGACATCCCCGGGTTCATGCCGGCCATGACCATGGGCTTTCGCACCGCGTCGCCGAAGATTCAGGACGCGGTTTCCGTGGGAGACGCGGTACGATTCACCTTACGGGGGGTACCACCGAACGTGGCGGTGACCACGATCGAAAAGATCAAGTGAGGGTAGCCGTGCCGAAATCAGTTGCAGCTCTTCTCCTGGCCGCCATGCTGAGCGGCGCCGCGCCGGCGGCGGGGGCGACGCTCTTCATCACCAACACCAAGTCCGAGTCGGCCTCGATCATCGACACCGACACGCTCGACGTCGTGGGCACGATTCCGCTCGGTCAGGGCAAGCCCAACCGGATCGTCTTCCACCCGGACGGGCGGACGGCGTGGGTCGTCTACGACAAGAGCCACGACCTGGGCGTGATCGACGCCGAGTCCCGGAAGCTCGTTCGCCGCGTGAAGATCGGGGGCAATCCCTACAACCTCGCCTTCACCCCCGACGGCCGCCATCTCCTGGTGCTCGACTGGTCCAGCGATACGAGCAGCGACGAGGTCATCTTCTACGATCTCAAGGCGGAGAAGATCGACGGCCGGGTGGAGGTTTCCACGTGGCCGGCCCACGCGATCTTCTCCCGCGACGCCAAGCTGCTCTACGTCTCCGGTGAGACGGCCGGAGACGTGACCGTGATCGACGTCGACAAGCGGACGGTCGTGGGGCGGATCGTCCACGGCGGTGGCGACGCGATGGGCCTGGCCCTTCCCTCCGACGGCAAGACGCTCTACGCCGCCGCGGGCGAGAACAAGGTGATCGTCAAGATCGATACCGCGACGAACAAGGCCGTGGGCGAGATCCCACTGCCCGGGATCGTCCACGAGGCGACGCTCACCCTCGATGGCAAGCACCTCTATGCAACTCTCCGGAAGATCAACAAGATCGTCGTGGTCAGAGTCTCCGACGACAAGGTCGTCGCGACGATCCCCCAGAAGGGCTATCCCGACCTCGTCATCATGGAGCCGACGGGACGGTACGCCCTCGTCACCAACCGCTGGGCCGACCTGGTCAGCGTGATCGACCTCGCGTCTCACGCGCAGGTGCGGACGATCCCCGTGGGCAAGGCTCCGCACGGCATGGCGCTCCGCCCCCGTTAGAGTTGAGACGTCGGCTCATTCCGGTTGCGCTGCTCGGCCTGGCGCTCTGGCCGGCGGCGGCTCTGTCCCACGCCGTCCTCGTGAAGGCCGTTCCCGCTCAGCGGGCGGCGCTGGCGGAGCCGCCAGCGAGGGTCGAGCTCTGGTTCAACGAGCGGCTCGAGCCCGCGTACTCGCGCGCGTCGGTGACCGACGAGGCCGGGGCCCAGGTCGACCTTCGCGACGCGGCGGTGTCCGCGGAGGATCCCAGGCGCATCTCGGTCTCACTGCCTCCCCTCGCTCCCGGCCGTTACACCGTGAGATTCCGCGTCCTGTCGGTCGATGGCCACGTCGTCGAGTCGCGATTGACGTTCACGGTCAAGGACCGACGGTGATGCGCTCCGGCACATCGCGAGAGCCACGTGGCTTGCAATCGATCGCCTATCGTGGTTTTGTAGGCGCCATGCCGAAACGCCGCATCCTGCCGCTGCTGCTGCTGGGAGTCGTGGCGTTGGTCCTCGCCGGCGCCAGCGTGCCCCACATTCACGCCGGTGCGGAGTCAGCGCTCTGGAACGCCGAGCACGACCTGACTCTGATGGCGACGTTCGGGACTCACGCGTGTCAGCTCGACACGATTCCGGTCCTCGGGCTCGCGCTCACGTTCACGACAACGATCTCGCTGGCCGCCGTGCACGCCGCCAGCGTCCCGCTCAGTCTCTCCGACTCGCGCGCGCCGCCGCTCCTCTAAGCCTCCTTCACTCGTCCGTCTAGCTCCCGGCTCGAGCTTCGAGCTCGCCCGCGAATCGACTTCGCGGGAACGGCCGACGAACCGACATCTTGGAGGATCGCCATGCGCGCACTGGTCCTGGTCTTCGTCTTCCTGTGTACTGTTCTCGCGCCCGCAGCCGCTACCGCGCAAGACCCGGCGACGCTGCGGAGGGAGATCGAGCAGCTCCAGAAGCAGCTGCAATCGGTGACCGAGCGGTTGCAGCGGCTTGAAGCCCAGCCGCCGGCGCCCGCCCCGGCGCCGGTCGCCGCACCGGGCGCCCCGGGAGTTGCCGCGCCGCCGCCGCCCTCGGCGATCGATCTGGCGCGGCCGCGGCAACCCTATTCTCTCTACCAGCAGCGGGGCTCGGGCCAGCTCCTGTTCGATATCGGCATCGCCGGCGACTTCGTCGGGAACATCACGCAGTTCAACGTCCAGAAGGCGCAGGGCGGGACCTTCTCCGGCCAGGAGAACCGGTTCTTCCCACGCGAGATCGAGCTCGCCCTCTTGGGCCAGATCGATCCGTACGCCTCCGCCGTCGTGCGATTCGAGGCGGGACAGTCAGGGCGCGACCCCGAGACTAACGTGAGCCTGGCCGAGGCGAACTTTACTCTCCTCGCGCTGCCGTACGGCACCCAGGCGAAGTTCGGCCAGATGCGCAACCGCTTCGGCTACACGAACGAGATCCACGAGCACGACCTGCCCTGGGTCGACCGCCCGAACGTCATGCGCTACTTCCTCGGCGACGAAGGGCTGGTGGAGAACGGCGTGGAGATGACACTCGTCCCCGACCTGCCCTTCTACGTCCAGGCGCTCTTCGGCGTCTTCAACGGCGACAACGGGACGGCCTTCGGCGCCGGCACGCTCCGGCAACCGCTCTACACCGGCCGGCTCCGCACGTTCTTCGAGCTGGGCCTGGAGCACGGGCTGCAGCTCGGCATGTCGGTCGCGGCCGGCCCGACCACTGAGAGTTTTCCGAACACGATCCTGGGGTGGGAGGGCCGCTACAAGTATCGCCCGGACGGCTGGCTCCACCCGCTGCTCACCGTGACGGGCGAGGCGCTCTACTCGCTGCGGGAGTTCAACGTCCAGACCGACACCGACGGCGACGGGCTGATCGACTCCATCAGGAAGGTTGAGAAGGACCGCTTCGGCTGGTACGTCGGCGCCGAGGTGCAGCCGTCGCGCCGCTGGGCGGGCGGATTCCGCTACGACTCCACGCAGTACCCGCAGAACCCGGGCTACGAGTGGGCCATCGAGCCCTATGTCACCTTCTGGCCCTCGGAGTTCCTGCGCTTCCGTCTGGCCTGGAAGCACACGGACCGGACCAGTCGCGACGGCTGGAACAACAACGGGGGCAGCGCCCGGCAGGTCGACGAGGTCCTCTTCCAGGGCAGCTTCATCCTGGGCGCCCATCCCGCTCACCCGTTCTAGGAGGAGACGACACATGCGACGCACGATTGGAATTGGTCTCGTAGCGCTCGCGGCGATCGGGTCGCTGCTCTCGACAGCCGCAGCGGCCGACAAGATCCGCGTGGTGGCGACCATCCCCGATCTCAAGGCGCTCACCGAGGAGGTCGGCGGCAATCTCGTCGAGGTCGAGTCCCTCGCCCGCGGCACGCAGAACGCCCACGAGCTGGAGATCCGTCCGAGCCTCATGCTCAAGCTCCGGCGTGCCGACATTCTCATCGAGAACGGCCTGGAGCTGGACTCGTGGGCCGACGTCGCTGTCGAAGGCGCGAACAACCCGAAGATCGCCCGCGGCGCGCCGGGTCGCGTCGATGTGTCGCGCGGCATCCAGGTGCTGGACGTGCCCTCGACGCGCGTGGACCGCTCGATGGGCGACGTGCATCCGCTCGGCAATCCGCATTACTCCCTGGATCCGGGCATGGCGCCGATCATCACCGAGAACATCGTCGAGGGCCTCGCCCGGTTCGCCCCGGAGCAGCGCGCCACGTTCGAGAAGAACCGCCAGGCCTTTCTCGCTCGCCTCGACGAGGCGATGGCACGCTGGACGAAGGCGATGGAGCCGCTGAAGGGCGCCAAGGTCGTCGTGTATCATCCGCAGTGGATCTACATGCTGAGCCGATTCGGGCTGACCCAGGCCGCGACGCTCGAAGACCGGCCCGGCATCCCGGCGTCGCCCGCGCATCTGACGCGTGTCATCCGACAGATGAAGGAGGAGCGGATCAAGGTGATCATCGTCGAGCCGTGGAACGACGTGAAGCTGGCGACCCGCGTGGCCGACGAGGCCGGCGCCAAGGCCGTCGTGCTCGCGTCCATGGTGGGCGGGGTCAAGGGCGCCGACTCGTACATCGCCGCCATCGATCACAACGTCAACGCGCTGGTCATGGCGATGAGGTGAACGTGATGAGGTCCCTGGCATCGCCGCTCGGCGGCGTCCTCCTCCTCGGGCTCCTGTTCACCAGCGCGGAAGGCGCCCACAAGCTCCGCGTCGTGGCGACGATCCCCGACCTCAAGGCGCTCGTGGAGGAGGTCGGCGGCGACCTCGTGGACGTCGAGTCGCTGGCGCGCGGAACCCAGAACGCCCACGAGGTGGAGGTGCGACCGAGCCTCATGCTCAGGCTGCGGCGGGCCGATCTGTTCTTCGAGAACGGCCTCGAGCTCGACGCCTGGTCCGACGTCGCCGTCCAGGGCGCGAATAACCCGAAGATCGTCCGCGGCGCGCCGGGTCGCGTCGACGTATCGCGCGGCATCCAGGTTCTCGACGTGCCCTTGGTACGGGTCGACCGCTCGATGGGCGACGTGCACGCGCTCGGCAATCCTCACTACTCGCTCGACCCCGGTCTGGCGCCGATCGTGACCCAGAATATCGTCGATGGCCTGGTCCGCGTGGCCCCCGAGCTCCGCGCGACCTTCGAGAAGAACCGCGAAGCCTTTCTCACTCGCCTCGAAGAGGCGATGGTGCGCTGGACGAAGGAGCTCGCGCCCGTCAAGGGAACCAAGGTCGTCGTCTACCACCCGGACTACATCTATTTCCTCACGAGGTTCGGCCTGGTCCAGGCCGGCATGGTCGAAGACCGGCCCGGGATCCCGCCGTCCCCGCAGCACCTCGCGCAACTGATCCGCCAGATGAGAGAGGAGAGAATCCGAGTCGTCCTGGTCCAGCCCTGGAACGATCTGAAGCTCGCCCAGCGCGTCGCCGAAGAGGCCGGCGCCAAGGCGGTCGTGATCCCCACGATGGTGGGGGGAGTCAAGGGCGCCGACACCTATATCGGCGCAATCGACTACAACGTGAACGCCCTCGCCCAGGCGCTGCGCTAGACCGGACAGCGTCCTCATGCTCGGCGATCTGCTGGCGCTCCTGTGGGCGCCGTTCCTGATGTGTCTCGTCCTCACCGGGATCCACGCCTACCTCGGCGTCCACGTGCTCGCGCGCGAGGTCGTCTTCGTGGACATCGCGCTCGCCCAGATCGCCGCGCTCGGCGCGACCGCGGCGTTTCTGCTCGGTCACGAGGTCCACACCTGGGAGTCGTACGGCGCCGGCCTTCTGGCGACGCTCGTCGGCGCGCTCGTGCTCTCGCTCACGCGCACCCGCGAGCGTCGGGTGTCCCAGGAGGCCGTGATCGGCGTCGTGTACGCCGCGTCGGCCGCCGGGGCCGTCCTGTTGTCGGACCGGGCCCCACATGGCATCGAGCACATCCGGACGATGCTCGTCGGCTCGATCCTCACCGTGAGCGGTAGCGACGTCGTGACCGTCGGCGCCCTCTACGCCCTGATCGGAGTCCTGCACTGGTGCTGCCGCCGTCCGTTCTTCTTGATCTCCACTGATCCGCGCCGGGCATTCGCCGAGGGCTGGCGCGTGAGGCTCTGGGACCTCGTCTTCTACGCTTCGTTCGGCGTCGTCGTGACCAGCTCGGTCCGCATCGCGGGAGTGCTGCTCGTCTTCTCCTACCTCATCGTCCCGGCCCTCGCTGCCACAATCCTCGGGGGATCGATCGGCACGCGGCTGCTCGTCGGCTGGGCGTTCGGCGCGGGGGTGAGCGTGCTCGGCGTCGTCGCGTCGGCAGGCCTGGACCTGCCCACCGGCGCGACGATCGTGTGTGTCTTCGGCGTGACCCTCGTCGCGCTCTGGGGCATTGCCGGCCTGATCGGGCGGCCCTGATACACTCGGTGGGAGGTTTGATGCCCCGTCCCCGTACCGCGCTGCTCCTCGTCCTGGCCGCGCTACTGGCCGGCTGCACGAGCTTGCCGCCCTCGAGGCCGGTCGACGACGCCAAGAGTATCGCGGGGACGTGGCGCGGCCGGATGTCCGGCCCCCTGGGGAACGCGCCGCTCATCCTGACGATCCTGGACGATGGCTCCTATCAGGGGCTCCTCTACGTCGAGCCGAAGTACAAGGAGGTCAGAGGCGCGATCAGCGTGATCCGCCCGAGCCAAACCCGCTACGAAGGGACCGACGGCAACGGTCGGGTGACGCTCTATGAGGGAGGCGGCACGCGCGTGCTGCGGTTCGTTCGCGATGATGGCGGTGGTGGCGCCGAGCTCACGCCTGCGAAATAGTCGGCTCGGGGTCGCGCTCACCGGCGCCGGCGCATTCCTGGTCCTGGCGGTCGCCGTGATCGCCCTGCCCTCGGTCCCCGGCGACGCCGCCGCGCGAGAATGGCTGCTCGCCCTGGCCTCGCCCGCCGTCGTCCAGATCATGCGCGTCGTCAACTACGCCGGGAGCTGGCCGCTGCTCTTCCCGGCGACGCTCCTGCTCCTGGTCGCGTTTCCGCAGGCGAGGACGCGCTGGTGGATCTGGATCGGGCTGATGCTCGCCGCGCCGGCGGCCGAAGGGCTGCTGAAGATCCTCATCGGAAGGACGAGGCCCGAGGACGTCTCGATGGGATTCCCGAGCGGCCACGCCACGGCGGCGGCGGCGTTCTTTGGCGCGGTAATCTTTCTCGCGGCGTCGCTGCCTCCGCGAGCTCGCGTCCTCGTGCGCGCCGGCAGCGCCGTGATGATCGTGCTCGTGGCCCTGGCGCGGATCGTTCTCCGCGCCCACTGGCCGGCCGACGTGCTCGCCGGAATCGCGCTCGGCGTGGCCTTCGCTTCGGTCGCGACTCTGCTGGCCGGGCTCGGAACCCCCGCGGAGAGCGCCGGCTAACCGCTACTTCACGACATGGTCGCGCGCGAGCGGCGCCCGCACCTCGGCACCGGAGAAGAGCAGCGTCACGATGATCTCGACCGAGGCGTTCCCGCCGAGCCCCTGGCAGCCGATCGCGGCGCGAGTCGGCTTGCCGCGCGCGCCGAAGAGCTCGACCAGCAGGTCCGCCGCCCCGTTGATCACGCGCGGCTGATCGCCGAAGCCGGGCGTGGAGTTCACGAAGCCGAGCAGGTGCACGATCTGCTGGACCCGGTCCAGGTCGCCCAGGGCGTACTTGACGGCCGCCAGCGTCGTGATCACGGCGTAGCGAGCGGCTTCGTACCCCTGCTGGAGGGTGAGGTCCTTGCCGACGACGCCGGGCAGATAGGGCTCCCCGCCCTTCCTCGGCGTGGTGCCGGAGAGATAGAGCAGGTTCTGAACCGGGTAGTGCGAAATGTAGTGAGCGCCGGATGAATTCGTCCGGTACAGGTCCTCCAGATCCGGAAGCTCCAGCCCCAGCTTCTCGAGCTTCGCCTCGACATTCATCTAAGCCTCCTTCACCGGCCTCCGAGATCGTCGTAGCAGTGGCGTGCCATGCGGCCGATCAGCCGATAGGCGGCGGCGAAGCCCGGCGTGCCGTCCGCGAGCGCCTCGGGCACGCCGACCGTGTAGGCCGTCAGCACGCACAGGGGGCGGTCAGCCTTGAAGATGATGCCGGCGTCGTTGTAGCAGCGGTGACCCGTGCCGGTCTTGTGGGCGACCTTCGTGCCGAGCGGCAAGAGCGACGGAAGCCGTGTCTTGAGCTTTTGCCAGGAGAGGATGTCGAGGCCCAGACGGCACAGCGCCGTCGTGCACTGAAGGCGCCTTGCCACCGCCGGGTCGTCGGTCCCTTGCAAGATGAGCTCGAGCAGGAGCCCCTGGTCGTTGGGCGTCGTCGTGGTGACTCGATCGAGCGAGGTGTCGGGCCCGGTCTTCGGCGGAATGCCGTAGCGGTGAACCGTCCCGGTCATGCCGACCGATCCGGTATAGCGCTGGACGTTCTCCAATCCCACCAGATCGACGACGGTGCCCGTGCACGTGTTGTCGCTGACGATGATCATCATCACCAGGGCGTCCCGCAGGGTGATCCAGAATCCCGGCGTCAGGTGCTGGAACGTGCCCGAGTCGTTGTCCTGGTACCGGGCGTCGATCGTCACCTTCTGATCGAGGGCGAGCTTGCCAGCGTGAACCGCCGCCAGCGCCGCCATCATGATCGAGATCTTGCGGGTGCTGGCCGACGGGACGGGAACGGCGCCGAGTCGATCGGCGCTGGCGCCCGCGGCGAGATCCTTCAGATACCAGCTGGCCTGGAACTTCTCCGCGTCGCACAGCTCGTTGAGGCGCTTCACGAGGTCACGCATCGTTGTGGCTCCTTTGATATAGCCTATCGCTGGTCCAGCCAGACGTTCCACAAGTGCATGAACGGCCCGGCCTCGTAGCCCTGGACGTGCTTGCGCCGCGCGTCGAGCCGGAAGTAATCGCCGACCTTGATCCGCGCCGAGTCCGCGTAGAAGATCGCCTGGATCTTTTCCACCAGAGCCTGGCGCTTGGTCACGTCGACCTCGCGGCCCAGCGCCAGCAAGAGCTGCTCCTTTTCCTGGTTGCACCACCAGCCCGGCCAGTCGCAGAGGATCTGCGCCGCGACGGCGGGCTCGGGCTGGAAGGTGAAGGCCGTGCTGAAGGCGTCCCACAGCTCCGGCTTGTTCCGCCGCGACACGACGGTCGCCCAGTCCGAGACTTGAAGATCGATCTTGAATCCGACCTCCTCGAGCTGTGCCTTGCCGACGAGCGCCGGCTTGTAGTGGTGCTCGTACTCCGTCGTGACGATCCAACGCACGGGCTGCCCCTGATAGCCGGCCTCCTTCAGGAGGCGCCGCGCCTTGTCCTTGTCGCGCTGGTTGTAGAGCGCCGCCCCGACCCTGGAGTGAAAGGCTTGCTCCTGGAAGAAGAGGCCGGGATCGAGGCGATAGAAATCCTTGTGGCCGAGCCCCGCGAGCATCATCGGATCGACGTCGAGCGCGGCCTGCATCGCCTGCCGCAGCCGCCGGTCCGTCATGAGCCCCTGCTTGGTGTTCAGGACGACCGTCACCCAGGCGTAGGGCTTGATCACCACCGGCTCGACGCCCGGCGCGGACTTGATCTGCCCGTACTGGTCCGGCTTGACCTGATGGATGTAGCCGTACTCGCCCGTGAGCATGCCGGCCTGTCGCGTCGAATAGTCGGGCACGGGCATGAAGTAGATCTCGTCGAGATACGCCACCCGTTGCCCGGCCAGGCCGCTCGCCGGCTCCGCTCGCGGCGCGTAGCCCTCGAAGCGCGCGAGCTTGATGTGCCGGTCCGGCTTGTGCTCGACGAACCTGAACGGTCCGGTGCCGACGTATTCCTTGAGCTGCCCCTCACCGCTCGCCTCGATCACTTCCTTGGGATAGATCACGGCGGCGTTGTCGACGTGGGCCAGAATGGTGAGCAGGCTGCCCGAGGGTTCCTTCAGTCGGATCTCGATCGTGGACGGACCCTTCGCCTCCAGCGCCTCGACGGTCTTGAACGTCGCCTTGCCGGTCGTCGCCGTGGTCCCCCAGCGCCGGAGCGACGCGACGACGTCGGCCGAGGTCAGCGCCTTGCCGTTGTGAAACTTCACGTCTTTCCGAAGCCGGATCACGTAGCGCCGCCCCCCGTCGAGGACGTCGGCGCCCTCGGCGAGAAGAGGCACGGGCTGATGCTTGGCGTCCAGCGCGAAGAGCCCCTCGAACATGTTGATGCCGATCTCGCGCGTGATCGTCGCGGTCGTCGCGTGCGCATCCAGCGTCGGCGGCTCGCCGATCAATCCAACCCGGAGCACGCCCCCCTTCCGGGGCGCCGTCTGCGACTCACCGGGCCCCGCCGCCAACCACGCCGCCGCCGCGACAACCGCCAGACTACCGAGAAGCCACGAAACCTTCACACGCCGCATGCTTCTCCTTTCCATGTCGTCTACGCCGCACCGAGCGACCCGGGGCCCACGACGTGCCGCGTCTCCCAGTGCCAGGCCCGCACCATACCGCGGACCGGCCCCTCATGAAAGGGCTCACGGCGGTCATGGCTCCGGGTGGCGGGCGGGGTCGATGAGACCCGTTCCCGCCAAGTCAGATGCGGACGCGTTGCGCCCGGATGGAGCCCAGCCGCACCGGAGCAGCGAACGCGTGCCGCGTGGTCGAACGACCCCGCCCGCCACCCGGAGCCATGACCGTCGCCGCCGAGCGCCTTGACTGCTGCCGCCACCCACGGGAGAGTAGCGCAGCATGGCGATCGCCGAGCTGATCCATGACACGACCATCGTCACGGTCGACGACGCCGGTTCTATTCTCTACGACGCCGCGCTGGTCATCCGCGACGGTCGCATCGCCGCGCTCGGCCCGGCCACCGAGCTGCTCACTCGCTTTCCGGACGCGGAGCGCGTCGACGGCCGGGGCCGGGCGGTCCTGCCGGGCTTCGCCAACACGCATACGCATCTTCCCCGCGTTCTGGCGCGAGGAATCTACGAGGACCTGTCGCCTCCCCACACACCGCCCTTCACCGGCGGCCTGGCGCCTCTACCGCTGCCCGAGCTGACGCCCGACGAGGAGCGCGTCATGGCACAGCTGGGCGCCCTGGAGGCGATCCGCAGCGGAACCACGCTCGTCCTCGAGGAGGGAGCGCGGCTCGCCGGCTACGCGGGCGCGCTGCTCGACACCGGCCTGCGGCTCCTCCTGTGCGAGCGCGCCTGGGATCGCGCGAAGGCCTCCATCGGTCAGCCCGGATCATTCGAGCTCGATCCGGCCCTGGCCGAAGCGGGCCTCACCCGAATCGCCGATTTCCACTCGCGCTGGCACGGCAAGGGAGACGGCCGCCTCCGCGCCGGGCTGGCGGCCTGGGCGCCGGACATGTGCTCGCCCGGGCTCCTCGGCCGGTTGCGCAAGCTCCAGTCGGAGCTCGACGCGACCGCGTCCGTGCATCTGAATCAGATCTGGGGCGAGGTGGCGGCCGTCAAGGAACAGCGCGGCGTCCTGCCGACGGAGTACCTCGCGCGCGAGGGCTTTCTCTCGGACCGGCTCGTGGCGGCACACTGCCGCTGCATGACCGGGGAGGAGGAGCGGGTCCTGGGCGCGTCGGGAACCGTCGTCGCCATCAACCCGGCCATCGCGGCCCGGCGAGGGCTCTCGCCTCGCATCGCCGAGCTCGAGCGCGCGGGCTGTCTCATCACGCTCGGCACCGACAACATGGCCGAGGACATGGTCGAGGTCATGCGGACCGCCCTCTTCATGGAGCGCGTTCGGCGCCAGGACGGACGGCGCCCAACGCCCGAGGACGCCCTGGTCTGGGCGACGCGCAACGGCTACCGCGCGCTCGGGATCCCTGACGGCGGCTGGCTCGCGGCCGGGAATCGAGCCGATCTCATCCTGGTCGATCTGCGGAAGCCCCACCTCACCCCCGCGGTGCGGGTCGTGTCCTGCTTCGTGCATCAGGGGCTGGCCAGCGACGTCGAGGCGGTCATGGTGGACGGTCGATGGATCATGCGAGAGGGGCGCGTGCTGACGCTCGACGAGACGGCCGTCGTCACGCAGGCCGATCGCATCGCGCGCGCCGCCTGGCGACGGCTCTTCGAGCGTCGCCCCGAGCTCCCTCGCCCGCCGGGCCTCGACGTCGGCGCGCGGTAGACTATCCAGCGGAGATCGAGGACCATGCGCATCGCGACCTGGAACGTCAACTCGTTGAAGGCGCGGCTCGAGAAGGTCGTCTGGTGGCTCGAGCGCGCGAAGCCCGACGTCCTGCTGATGCAGGAGACGAAGCTCGCCGACGCCGACGCGCCGGTCGAGGCTTTCCAGCAGGCCGGTTACGAGCTGGCTCACCATGGCGAGGGCCGGTGGAACGGCGTGGCCGTCGCGAGCCGAGTCGGCATCGCCGAGGTCATCAGCAACTTCGGCCAGCCGCTACGCGCTCCCGTGACGCCGGACGTGCCGGACGACGAGCCGCTCGCCGAGGCTCGGATGGTGTCGGCCGTCTGCGGCGGTGTCCGCGTCGTGAGCCTCTACGCCCCGAACGGGCGCTCGCTCGACTCGCCCTTCTATCGGGCCAAGCTCGCGTGGTACGACCGTCTGGCGCGGTGGCTCGTCGAGGCTCGTGACCCCGGCGAGCCCATGGCGCTCGGCGGCGACTACAACATCGCGCCGGCCGACGCGGACGTCTGGGATCCCGTGGCGTGCCACGGCGGAACGCACGTCTCGGAGCCCGAGCGGCTCGCCTTCACCAGGCTCTGCCACTGGGGATTGATCGACGCCTATCGCCTGTATCGGCCCGAGCCCGGCCGCTACACCTGGTGGGACTATCGCGCCGGCAGCTTCCACAAGAACTTCGGGATGCGCATCGACCACCTGCTCGTCACGAAGTCGCTGGCGGCGCGCATGGTCTGGGCCGAGGTCGACCGCGAGGCCCGGAAGGGCAAGCCCCTGCCCTCGGACCACGCACCCCTCGTCATCGACCTCGATCAACCCGGGCATGCCTTCGACCCGGGCTGGGCGGCCGCGGAAGGGCGGAAAGCGTCGCGACGCTAGCGCCCGGCGGTCACCACTCGAGCGCGTCGGCCATGCGGCGCTTGTGCCATCGGGGGTCGCCGAGGTAGTGGAACAGCGTCCGCGACATCTGCGTGTGCGCGGCGAGCCCGTACTCGACCAGGACACCCATGCCGGCGTGCACCTCGTGGGCGGCGTTGCACGCCTCCAGGTACGCCTCGCTCGCGACGGCCTTGGCCGCATGCACGCTCGCGGTGGCGGGCCGGCCGGTGTCGAGCTTCCAGAGCGCTTCCCACGTCGCCCAGCGCGCGCTGTCGAGATGGTTGACGAGGCGGACGACGTGGTCCTGCACGCGCTGGAACCGGCCGATCGGAACGCCGAACTGGACCCGGCTCTGCGTGTAGGCGACGGACTTCTCGTAGACGGCCTGGCAGCCGCCCACGATGTAGGCGCACAGGAGCGGCAGCGCCCGCTCGAGCGCGCGGTCGAGCGCGACCCATCCCCGCTGCGCGCCGCCGAGGAGCGCGCTTGCCGGCACCTCGACGTTGTCGAAGGCCACTTCGCACTGCCACGAGACGAAGCCGGGCAGCCTGCGCGCGGTCACGCCGCGCGCTCTGCCATCGACGTGAAGCAGGCTCACGTCGGTCGGCGCATCACCCGTCCGGACCGCAACCACCAGATCGGTGGCGGAGGTCGCGTCGGCCACGAAGAGCTTGGTGCCGTTCAGGACGTAGCTGCCGTTGCGGCCCTGGGGCGCCAGCGTGATCCCCACCGGCCCCCACGACGTGTTCGGCTCGGTGATGGCCACCGTCAGCACGCGCTCCCCGCTCGCGACGCCCGGGAGAATCCGCCGGCGCTGCTCCTCGGTCGCCCCCTCCAGCACCGTCAAGGCGCCGAGCACGCCCGAGCTGAAGAATGGGCCCGGCAGCGGCCCGCGGCCGAGCTCCTCGTAGAGCACCGCGGCGTCGCTCAGACGGTCGCCGCTGCCGCCGTACTCGGTCGGGATCACGATCCCGAGCCATCCGAGCTGAGCGGCCTTCTTCCACAGATCCGGCGCCAGCGACGACTGAGCCTTCTGAAGGCCCACGACCACATCGACCGGCGCCTCGCGCTCCATGAAGGTGCGCGCGGTGCTGCGGAGCATCTCCTGGCTATCGGTCAGCGCTAGATCCATATGGTGCCTCGCGCGCTCATGCTTCGGCGCCGTGCACGGTGCCGGCCTTCTCACGCGTGGACCGCCCGATGCCGATGCGCCGGGCCATCTGCACGCGCTGGATGTCGGTCGTGCCGCCGGGATGGACGGAGACGATCCCGTTACGCTGCTGGGCCTCGAGGAATCCCGCGGGCGAGCCCCATGTGGGATCGGTGGTGAGCGCGGCCGGGCCGACCGTCTCGAGGATCGCGCCGGTCATCCAGAGGCCGGTGGTCTTGCGGTAGTACGAGAGCTGCGGGCCCTCGTACGATTTCGGCTTACGCGCGTACGTGAGATAGAAGTTTCGAAGGCCGAAGAGCCGCGTGATCTCGGTCTTGATGTAGATGTCGGCGAGGCTGTCGCGCACATCTTGCTGCTGGCTGAGCGGCACGCCGTCGCGCTTGGTCTCCTGGCAGTAGCGCAGCAGCCGGTCCCACACGCGGTTGCGACCGATCCGCCCGCCACCGCCGTGCTCGAGCTCGAGGTGCGTCGTCGCGACCGTCCAGCCCTTGTTCTCGCCGCCGACCAGCGCGAGCGCCGGCACGCGCACGTCGTCGAAGAAGACCGTCTGCTTGACGCCGCTGTCGGTCCCGCCTTCGCCGCCCGTGCCCATCAGCTCCATCGGGTGCATGCTGATGCCCGGGAGATTCGCGTCGATCATGAACCACGAGAGGTTCTCGTGCCGGCGGCCATTCGGATCCGTGCAGGCGATCAGCCAGATGCGGTCGGTGCCGTTGTCGCTGCCGACGAAGATCTTCTGACCCTTGATGACGTACTCGTCGCCGTCGCGCACCGCCGTCGTCATCCGCACGCCGGCCAGGTCGGAGCCGGCGCCGGGCTCGGTCAGGAGCTGCCAGGTGCGGACCTCGCCGCGATAGATCGGCGGCAGGAACACCTGCCGCTGCTCTTCGGTGCCCCAGACGAGGATCGACGCCGAGCCGAGCCGGCCACCGCTGTCGTAGTACGGCGGCAGCGAGAGGTCGAGGCGATCGACCTCCTCCTCGAGGATGATGGCGTGGTCGACGTCCAGCCCGCCGCCGCCGTACTTCGCGGGCGCGGTCGGATAGAGCCAGCCCTTGGCGCCGAGCTTGCGCCCGAGCGAGCGGAGCTCGAGGTAGCGCCGGAGGGTGTCCTCGGGCGACGTCGGCGTTCGCTGGCCCTCCGCTGGCACGTTCGCCTCGAGCCATGCTCGGACTTCACGGCGGAATCGCTGCTGCTCTTCGGTGTACGTAACCTCGAAGTCCATGTCCCCTCCTGCTAACCGACCTCGCCGCGGATCTTCGTATGCAGCGCGCCCAGCACGTCGACCATGGCGTCGACCGAGCGCGCGCCCGCCTGGAAGATCGCGGTCGCGTTGAGCGCGATCCACTCGAATCCCATCGCCTTGAGGTCCACCGCGCGGGCCACGATGCGGTCGTGCTCCGCGTAGAAGCGCTTGCCGGCCGCATCGCGCGGCGGCGACGCGACCATCGCCTGCAAGCCGATGGCGGCGGGATCGCGTCCGGCCGCCACGGCGTGCCGGCGGATCGTGTCGATGGCGAGCCGGGCACCTTCTGCGTCAGCGATCTGATTGCCGAGCCAGCCGTCGCCGAGCTCGCCGACGCGACGCAGGGCCCGCTCCGACCGGCCGCCGATCCAGATCGGCAGGCGGCCCCGTTGCGGGGGCTTGGGCTCCATGCCGATGGCCGTGATCTGATAGTGCTGCCCCTTGAAGTCGACCTGCGCGTCGCTCCAGTAAGCTCGCAGCAGCCGGATCGCCTCGTCCATGCGCGCGCCGCGCGTGTGAAAGTCCTCGCCGAGTGCCTCGTACTCCGACTCCTGCCAGCCGACGCCGATGCCGAGCCGCACGCGGCCCCCCGAGAGCGTGTCGAGTGTGCTCACCTGCTTGGCGACGAGCGTCGGGTGACGCTGCGGCAGGACGAGCACCTCCGTGCCGAGCGTCACGCGTGAGGTGACGGCCGCCATGTACGCGAGAGCCATCAGCGCCTCGAGAATGGGCATTTGCGCCGGATACGGACCGGGCGGGCGGCCCGCGATCGGATAGCCCATCACGACGTGGTCGAACATGTCGATGTGGTCGTAGCCGATCTGCTCGATGGCCCGGGCGAGGCGGATCACGCCCTGCGGGCCTTCGCGATACGAGACGCTCGGGAACTCGACGGTGAGCTTCACGATCGCAGATCTGCGACCCGCGTGAGCCGAAAGCCCTGTGCGCTCATCGGTGGGTCTCCTTGCCGGCGGGAGCGTTCTCTCGCCGGCCGCGGCTAGTATACCCGGACGCCCGTCACTTGAATTTCGGTCGTGTCGCCGCCGTCAGTAGATGCCCAGGTGCTGGCGCAGGTCGACGCCGCTCTGCTTGAGCTCGGCCGCGGGCCCGCCGACGACGACGCGGCCGCTGTTGAGGACGACGATGTCGTCCGCGACGTCGAACACGAGCTTGGCGTTCTGCTCGACCAGCACGATGGACAACCCCTGGGCTTTGAGCCGGCGGATGGTCGCCATGACCTCGGCGACGATCTGCGGCGCCAGCCCTTCCGAGGGCTCGTCCATCAGGAGCACGCGCGGGTTCGACATCAACGCGCGGCCGATCGCGAGCATCTGCTGCTCGCCGCCGGAGAGCGAGCCGGCGATCTGATTCCCTCGCTCCCGGAGCCGCGGGAACAGTGCGGAGACGGTGTCGAGCGTCCACAGCATCGGCAGGCCGCCGCGCGGCCGGCGCCCGGCCACGGCCAGATTCTCGCGCACGGTGAGGCTGCGAAAGACCCGGCGCCCCTGCGGCACCAGCGCCACGCCGAGCGCCGCGATGGCTTCGGGGGCGCGGCCCGCGACCGCCCGGCCGTAGACCGTGACCGTGCCGCGCCGCGGCGGCAGCAGGCCGACGGTCACGTTGATCGAGGTCGACTTGCCGGCGCCGTTGCGGCCGAGCAGGCCGAGGAGGCGGCCCTCGCCCAGGCGGAGCGACACGCCGTGCAGCACGTGGCTGTCGCCGTAGAAGGCGTCGATCTCCTCCAGCGCGAGCGCGTCGTTCGCCAAGGCGCCAACTATACAGTGAGTGGAGGTAGAATCGACCGGTGCTGAGCGAAGAGCAGAACAGGGCATTGACGGAAGTCGGGGCCGGCACGCCCATGGGCGAGCTGCTGCGCCGCTACTGGATGCCGATCGCCGCCGTGGCCGAGCTCGACGACCATCCCACGAAGCCCGTGCGGCTCCTGGGCGAGGACCTCGTCCTCTTCAAGGATCAGGCGGGCACGTATGGCCTGGTCGACCGACATTGTCCCCATCGGCGTGCGGATCTGTCCTATGGCTGGGTCGAGAGCTGCGGGCTACGCTGCCACTACCACGGGTGGCTCTGGGACCACACCGGCCGGTGCCTGCAGCAGCCGTTCGAGGAGACCGCGCACCCGGACGCGCGGTTCAAGGATCGCGTCCGGATCAAAGCGTATGCGGTGGAGGCCAAGGCCGGCCTGCTGTGGGCCTACCTGGGGCCGCCGCCGGCGCCGCTGGTGCCGACCTGGGAGCCCTTCACCTGGCAGAACGGCTTCGTGCAGATCGTGTTCTCGGAGGTCCCCTGCAACTGGTTCCAGTGCCAGGAGAACTCCATCGACCCCGTGCACTTCGAGTGGCTGCACGCGAACTGGTCGCGCGCGATGAGCCGCATCGACGGGGACCGGTCGCCGATGCACCTGAAGATCGGCTTCGAGGAGTTCGAGCACGGCTTCATCTATCGGCGCGTCCTCGAGGGCCAGTCCGAGCAGGACGAGCTGTGGACCGTCGGGCG
>Ga0137394_10000448_pt1 | contig 28883 bp, 41 predicted proteins | sample czobulk116metaG_FD_108278 | JGI IMG/M metagenome (GOLD analysis project Ga0137394, IMG submission 108278) | Vadose zone soil microbial communities from Angelo Coast Range Reserve, California, USA - czobulk1.16 metaG | ecosystem: Environmental > Terrestrial > Soil > Vadose zone | place: USA...
AGCTTAAGCACTCCGCCACAGTCCGCAAGTAGGCGCATCAACGGCAGCATTTCCTTATTTACGTTCAGTTCGTCATCCAAGAACATAAACCCGCAGACTCCGTATATTTCGTACAAGTAGGAGATTTCTGCGGCAACATCATGGGCAGACCGCAGCCGGACTTTACGCAGAAATGCCGTATCCCGTCCGGCGCAGAATTTACAACCGAACGGGCAGCCGAGTTGGCCGATGATCGACAACGCCCGTTCGCCGTCAATGGCGTAGTGGTAGGTGTCGACATCCACGAGATGGCGCGCCGGCCAAACCATCGAAACGGCCTCGTTGCCGAGAAACCAAGGGCCTTTAGGGTCGTCGGCGTCGATGATGGAACCGGGCGGAGCGGAGATGGCGTAGTAAATCGCGAGTTCGCCATCACCGGAGACGAGCACGTCAAAGACATCTTGCAATTGATCCAGTGCGCAATGGGCCCGACCTTCGAGTCGCTGAATACCGCGTTTCTGCTCCTGCTTGACAGCGGCGTAGGTCAGCGTGATGTGGGGACCGCCGAGGATAAGAACTGCTTCCGGGCGATGTTCTCGCAGTGTACGCGCAATGCGGTAAGCCGCTGGCATTTGCGGCGTGGTGGCGGTGAGTGCAAATACCGATGAGGTGGTAGACTTCGCGTGTAAGGCCGCCGTTTCTTCATCATTCGACACTCCGGTTAAGTCCAGATGTTCCACGTGGAAACCAAAGGCTTCGCATGCGGCGGCGACCTTGAGAATACCCAGGGACATGAAGACCCGTTCGTCGAGGAGGAAGGCGCTAGGCGGGGTAATGAAACAGATGGCCGTCACGGCTTCCATCCATTGGCCAAGGCGAAGGCTTCGGCGACGGCGCGACCGAGACATTCTGAGTTAGCTGAATAAAAGTCCTCATGCTCGTACCGCGTGATGTACCAGTGGCCGTCGCCACAGATGACGATCTTTTCTGTGCTTTTCATCTTCTCCAGCAGCATCACCGTCATGGCAGGATCGTGGACCAGGTCGCGGGGTTGCCATTCGTATTGAGCACCGCTATTTAGCGCAGCAGATGTCATTCGCGAAGGATTCATCTCCACAAGCCAGTACGCGGGTCTGCTGGTCACCGCACTTGATGGCGCTTGACAAGACGGTTCCAGCCTCTCCGCAATCCATCGGCTCAGTTCGGCATCAGTGAGTTCACCGGCCGTCACGGCTTCTCCTTCGCGGCCTGGAGGACGACTTCGGCTAATTTGAACGCGAAGGTTAGTGCGGTTAATGGTGATGTCTGTTCTTCTGGTACGATTTGAGTGATACGTTCCAGCGCCTCCCGCAGCCTCGCGTTTTCGGCTTCGAGTAGGTGTAGTCGATCACCAACTCGTTTGTTGGCTTCGCAGACATTGATTCGATCCGCTTCAATAATTTTCCACTGTTCGTGATTCAGATCACGTTGAATAATTACATTGGCCAGTTCTCGCGTGAGGTGGTCGATCTCGGCGAGCAGTTCAGGCACAAAGCCGTTTAGATCGTGAGTGCTGGTTTGAATGTAATGCAATCGTTCCGGTGTCATCCCTTTGCCGCCTCCGGGGGTTCGCGTTTCTCGATTTCGGTGAGTAGCTCAATGGCTTCAGTAACCGCAATACGCCGTGGTCCAGACCGGAGATAGTGGGTATATTCGTCTTTCGCTGCTTCCGCGCTGGCCACCTCAATGTATTTGGGAAGTAAGATCGCTGCTGCCTGTAACAGCGCATACCGTCGCCGCTGCTTGTCATCCGCCTCTCCGCTGGCAATCATGGCCTCCAGGACTACTTGATTACGGTCCATTTCGGCATGATGGTCACAGAGTTCGGTGCCTCGACCAGAAGCGCCAGGATTGGGACGGCAGTCGTTGCAGATCATGATTGTTCCATGGATAGTTCGATGAAGAAATCTTCCAGTTTGTCCACGAGTTTGCTCAGCCGGATCAGTTTCGGGCTGATTTGTTGGGTATAGACGACTCGACCTTTTGGATCATAGACGATCACGACAATGGCGCCTGCGACCTTGAGGGCGGATGGGTTACCCAGTTTCAAATCTCCATCTCCTGCAGCTGCTTCTTCAACTGCGCCTTACGTGCTGCGAATAATTGACGCGCAGTTGTTTTATCGTCCTCGCTCAACGTGATTCTGGCAAGATCCACGCCGAGTTGATTCAATGCCTCCATGGTCGGTGCCTGTTCGATCCTAGTAAACCATTTCGCCGCGTCCTCCAGCATTGGTGGTTGCCCGACCGGTTCCACAACTCCCGGCTTGACTTCAGTAATCGGCGATGTCCGTGGTGGCGGCAATGCGGTCTCGACCTTCGGCGTCCCTCCTTTGGCCCACTCGCCGATCAGGCGGCCAGCGTCCTCGCTTAACTGTTGATTGAGCGGAAAGAAGGCTTTGTGAGCTTCTTGTAACTTGATCGGCTTTGGTAATCCGGGTTTATCTGCGGTTAACAAAAACGATGCCGTTAGTTCATATGGCATGTTCTTTTCCGTGATAGGGATAAAACCTTCAATTCCAGTGAGCGATTCTTTCGGTCGCACGACCATTTTGCCGCCCTCTTTGACCATCTCGATTTTCGATTCGGCACGGAAGCACAGAATTACGTGCGCTTTCAATTGAAGCAATCTGGCCACCATGGATTTATGCATCATCTTGGGTTTAACCCATGAAGCCATTTTTACAGCTTCGCGTTTCTTCCAGTCGTCGCCAGCCATTCGATCAAGTTCGGCTTCTTGGATATCAAGGCAACCCCCGTCCCCTGCCCATTCATGACTGAATGAATCGACGACAATCACTGGGTAGCCTGCCTTTTCTGCGGCTTCAATCGCTTCCAAGTATCTGTCTGGACTAAAAGGAGCAGAGATTTCGGTAACATCGAAATCGTAATAGTCCGCATACATAGAGGCCCGTCCATTTTCAGAATCAATCACGACAAAGCGCTTGTCACCAGCCAGTCCCTTTGCCAGTTTCAACCCGCTCATAGTTTTACCTGAACCACTTGGGCCCGAGATACCAAGGAGCAGCCGAATACTCTCTCGTTTTGCTTGCCTAAATGTAAATGTCATACGTGTTTCCATATGTGGCGTTTAACGATTCGAGTGATTACTGAATCATCTATGTTGAATTCGCGGGCCAGTGTCACCTGTTTCTCGCCTTTAGCGATGCGTAGTCTTATACAAATGACATCTGCTTCCGTTAGCTTCGCGGTTGGAGTTGACTCTCCGTGATGACGTGCTTCTGTATTACGTCTGCCCTTGACGTCCATGTCTGCGACGTTCTCAATGAGTGTTCCAAGAAATAAATGCGTCGGTCTTACGCATTTCCGATTATCGCATCTGTGTAAGACGCAGAGCCGATCAGGGATTGCGCCGATAAACAATTCCCATAATGTACGATGCGCCGTTCGCTTCTCGCCGTGACCATAAGCAAACTGTCCATATCCATCGGGTCTAATTGATCCAGTCCAAGTCCAACAACTATCGGTGAAGCGTATTCTTGAGAGAAACCTCAATCGAACCGATGTTCTAATCATTTTGGATAAATACTGTCTCCGTGATCGGTGGTTTCGTAGCTGTCGTATCGCTCCTCGGCACACGACTCGTGCATCGGGCCGAGTCGAGTGTCGGCGAGGTCTTCCTCGTCAATCGGTTTTTCGCAGCGGATACAAGTCATGTGCCGTACTCCTTAATTGAATCAAGGAACATATCGTAGACCCTGGTATCTGGAATCTTGTCTTCCTTAAACGCAACAGCTATAACGGCAGCTTTAGCAGCTTCACAGTACTCTTTGCTTGGATTCATATCATCGCACTGACCCTGGCGGTAAGCTCTCCAGATGCGGTCACGGATCGCCTTGGGAACCATAAACCAATGCTTGCGGCAACCCCACATCTCTGGTGGCACTGGTGTAGCGCATGCCGTCGCGTGACAAGTATGGCTCATGCTTCCTCCGTTAACTGCGCTTCCATCCAAGCCGCCTCTACGTAGGCAGGCGAGGTAATCCGCCGCACCCGCTTCGAGTATCCCGGCCATACTCCCGATTGTAGGCAGTCGCTAAAGGTATCAATCGCATGCTCGACCTGATCGTCCGCCAAGGCCATGTCCGCGGGACTCAACTCGAGAACCGATAGCGCGAATGGCGGAAAGTTCTCCTGGCAGACAAATCGAAAGATCGGCTCAATATCTGTGCCGAAAACCGCCTTGAAACCGCGGCGGTAGAACGATGCCTGAATACCCCAACCGTCCATGGCGGCGACGCGGGATACGGATTCGGGGCGAGCAGAGCGTTTGCCGGTCTTGTAGTCGTAAATCTCAGGCTTCGATAGGTGAAGCCAGTCGATACGACATCGGCACCACAGGCCGTTAACTTCACGCCAGATTAAGGTTTGCTCCGGCTTACCGACATCGGTGAATGCCTCGAAGGCCTGTTCATGCGCGTCAAGTTGCGCCCGACACTCCAACATCATCTCTCTTACTTCGACCATTTCCTTCGCAAGGAGTGGGCACTTGCCGATAGACCGCGCGGCGTCTCGCGCTTCTTGTGCTGCGCGCGTTCGGTAGTTGTCCGCTTCGATCACAACGGCAATATCGTCGCCTTCGAGCATCAGGGCATGACACAAGCGGCCAAGGTCGAGATGCCTCTCTTCCTCACGCACTGGATTCTCGGTCAGGCGAGGATGGGCGGATTTGGCGTGCAGCGGAGATTGTTGAATCAGGATCGTGGCGATGGAAGCAGAGAGGGATGGTGTTGGACAGCAATCGGCGTGGTACTCGTCTGCAGAGATGGTGTAGATGCCGGGGGTATCAAGCATGTTTCGTTCTCCAACGTACCGCTCGTTTTATCCGGTAACACGCGGCGCAGAATACTTTGAGACGTCCTTGTTTAATCCAGAAGTAGGCTCCGTGAGGGCGCGTTTTATCGTGTCCTGCAGGGCGGCAGAATTGGTTCATTCGGTCTCCGCTTTGGCAATGGCCTTTGCGAGCAGCGTGGCAATAGCTACATGTTCAGTATCTGGTGCGAATGTCCCTATCGCGGCCTTGCACGCCTCCAGTAGTTCCGGAGCGGCGGCAATCAAGTGCGCATTGGCGAGTTGTCCCATGCCGGAATACACGCGCGCAAGCGCATAAGGCCGTTCAGATTCTAGGCCACTCCCGACGAATACTTGATGCTGTGCGAAGTATTTACCAGCAACTCTAGTTTCTACTCGCCACGGTCCTGGTGTGTGCTTGCTCATTTCTCCTCCGCGACCGCTTCCGCCTTAACCATGCCGTCCTCGATAATGAAACCCACCTTGCCGGGCTCCACGCGCTCGCACCAGACTTGATAGTCGCGCTCCTCCGCCATCTTAGCGAGTATCCCTAACGACTCCTCGTCCAGTAACGACCCGTCGCGCACCCGGATTACGCGCAGTTTCGGATTGCCGGCCATCGCGATGGCGCAGGAGATCCGGAGCTGCTCGGCGTCGGACGCCTGATCAAAAGGAACACCATTGAGCATAATCGCCTCGTCGGTAAAGCTGATGCCTTCAACGGGCAACTTCGCCGCCGCAATCGCCTGTCGCTTCTGAGCCTCACGCGCTTCCATGCGGGAGGTGAGTTGCTTGGCTTCCGACTCCGCCGTGATGGCTTCCTGTTCGAACTTGGACTTGCGTTCCCGTCTGTCGACCTGCGCGTTGACGAGGCGAGCGTCGGCGATCTGCTGCTGGATAATCGTCACGTCGATGAGGTCCGGGAGCGGTGGTGCGGCCTCAAGCCTCTCCTGTGATGCTTGCGCTTCAGCTTCTAATCGTTCGGCCTGTTGAACCAACTCATCGGCCTTTGTCCGCAAGTCCACGGCTTGTGATTTCTTAGCGGCGATGTCTATTGTCATCTGTTGCCGGTTCGCGCCGCGCATCTGCACATTGGCGTTATGCGTCCCAGCGTCCGCCAACTGCTGCACGAGGGCCGACTCATCAATACGTTCCGTCGGCGTCTTGTCGGTAATGACGAATTGATCAGCCTGGATTCTGGCTTCCTTCGCTTTCCTGTTCTTCTCGGCGCGATTGGCGAAGTCGATACTGTTGGCGGCAGCGAGGGCGTCAAAGTCAACATCGGGCACATAGGATTGCAATGTAGAGATTTGTTTCTTGCGTCCTTCGGCGTCATTGCCCCATCTAGCAAATTCCAGCGGATCAAATGCCAATGAGTTGAGCAACGAGTCGAGCATCGTTTGCGGCGTGCCTTTGACATTGCCCACCACGTCAAGCTTCGTGGTGAATCCGCCGTCATCGGTACGCTTGAACGTCCGCGTCACGAGGATTTCGCCCATGTCAAGTTTGATCTTCGCGGAGTTGGCACCGCGGCGGATGGGAGCGGCCTGCACATGCTTCGCGCCTGAAAGGGCCCACCAGATGGAATCAAGGACGGAGGTCTTGCCGGCACCGTTCTTGCCCGTGATCTGCACGAGGTGGCCATCGGGGCGGATCTCGACGGCGATCAGGCGTTTGATATTCTCGGCGGTAAGCTGGATGATTTTCATTTGACCTCCAGTGGGCTTCGCTCGTATATTCCGGGAATTGGTTTTTGTTGAACGATTCCGTTCTCGTATAAAGCCAGCCATTCATGTACGAACCGGCGGATTGTTTCATCAGTGCTCGTAGATTCACTACCAGCGGCCCATGTCGCATATGAGAACGCGACTGCGGCAAACACAGCCTTTGGAGTCTTATCGTAAAGTCGACCGAATGCGCGTTGGTATTCATTGCTGCGCTTAATACCTCTCATGTCTTCTCCTGCATGTGTCCGTACTTGGGATACTTGTCTTTCAATTGAAGCAAGACCGGTCGGAGAAGCGCGTAATTCTCGTCATCGGCGCACAGGGCAGCCAGAGCAATTGCCTTAACAAATGAGCCACCATACCTATTGGCTTCTGCGACCCATACAAACAACCCGGCATCACTGTTTGCTGTCATGATTCGGAATATAAGGTGGCCGATATCGGTTTGTCAAATCTTATTTCAATTGCATCCGTAGAATCATATTTGCTACTGTGTCGATATGGATACATCGGACGACCGGATCATTACTATTAAATCGGAGCCGCTCCTTGTGCGGTTCGAGCCGTCGCTGAAAAAAGAGATTGCGAAGCGTGCGGAGAAGGAAGGCATGTCGGAAGCCGCGATTGTGCGGATGGCGGTGCGGGCGTTTCTGGAGCCACCGAAACCTGCGAGGCGTTAATGCTTCTGCCGTTCACATCGGATCTTATCGTAACCAATCATTTCGACCCAGAGATGGCAATGCTTGCGGATCGGCACTACTCGCGGCGGACCGTCGGAGCTCGACAGTTCATGAACAACGGCAAGAAACTCGTGATTCGGAATACGGAGGGCACTCTCTTGTTTGGCTGGATGTTTCCCGATCCAGCGATGCGTATGGATTCACAGACAGGCTATAACTGCGCGATCTTCCGCAATGAGTCAAGGCGGCGCAGTTCAGAGATTATCCTCGAATGCGAACGACTCGCTATTGATAAGTGGGGACAGGATAGGATGTACACCTTTATTGATCCTAAGAAGATTCGCAGTGTCAATCCTGGCTATTGCTTCAAGTGTGCGGGTTGGCATACCGAAGGCCTTACGCAATCCGGCAAACATATCCTCGTCAAATGCTTACCCTGAGACCCTACCAAACCTCTTTAATCGACGCCGTCCGCGACCAACTGCGCAACGGCATGCAGCGTGTCTTACTCACGAGTCCAACGGGTTCAGGAAAAACCTGCCTGACGGCCTACATGATTAAGAACGCCGTAGAGAAAGGGAAGCGGTGTTGGTTCCTCAACCACAGACGGGAACTTGTGCGGCAATCGGTTGAAACACTCGAAGACTCGGCCGGCGTGCATTGTGGCATGATCGCGTCCGGTTTCGGTGCCAACGGCTACCATCTCGCTCAAGTCGCCTCAATTCAAACGTTGTTCCGACGCTGGCAGAAGTATCCGCTGCCCGATCTCATCATCTGTGATGAAGCGCACCATCTCGTCAGTCCGTCCTGGTCGGCGTTGCTGAAGGCGATCCTCGAACGGAAGCCAGAGATTAAGATTGTCGGTTTAACAGCTACCCCTGCGAGATTAGACGGTCGAGGCCTCGGCGATTGGTTTCAAGTCATCGTTGAAGGACCGTCCACGGCCACCCTGATAGGGCAGGGCTATCTGGCCAAATATCGCATGTGGGGAGCGGCGTTGCCGGATCTGACGGGAGTGCGGACCGTCGCCGGGGATTACGACAAAAAGCAACTGGCGGCTTCACTCTCACGAACTGCCGTCGTTGGTGATGCCTTGAATGAATACCGGAAGCATTGCGACGGGAAGCGGGCGCTGGTGTTCATGTGGTCGATTCAATCGAGCATCGAACTCGCGGAACGGTTCAATATGGCCGGGATTGTGGCGCGACATCTAGACGGCGAGACGGATCATGTCGTTCGCGACCGAACGATCGCGGCGTTTCGGGCGGGCGAGGTGAAAGTCATTTCTAATGTTGACCTCTTTGCCGAAGGACTCGACGTTCCAGCCGTCGAGGCAGGGTTTTTGATGCGCCCCACGCAATCCCTCGCGATGTACCTCCAGCAGTGCGGGCGGATCTTGCGACCGAACGAGAATAAAGACGCAGCACTTCTCTTCGACCATGCGGGGCACGCGGCAGTTCACGGGTACCCCGATGATGCACACGCGTGGACATTGGACGGGATCGAGAAGAAGTCGTTGAAACGGAATGCGCCGATACGGCAGTGTCCGCAGTGTTACGCGACGGTCCCGTTGAGCGCGAAGACATGTCGCTGGTGCAATACGGTTTTTGTGCCGAAGCCGCGGGAAGTGGAGGAAGTGGAAGGTGAGCTTGAAGAGTTGACGGCGGAACAGATGGTCGCCATGCAGGCTAGGCGGACGGCGCGGCGGGAACAAGGGATGGCTTCGACCTACGAGGCGCTCTTAGCGATTGAACGGCAGCGCGGGTATCGGCCAGGGTGGGCGCGGATTGTGTGGCGGGCAAAAACAAATCCGAATGATCGCACGGATTCTGAATCGAATCTGAAGCGTAACGCAGACTACTACCGCCCGAAGGGTAAGACGTGACTTACGACGAGTTTCTTCAACAGAAGGTCGCCATTGCGGAGAGTTATGGGTTTGATGTGGCGTTGGATGAGATCCATCCGCTTCTGAAAGATTTCCAGAAAGCCATCGTGCAATGGGCGGTCAAGGGTGGCCGTCGGGCGCTGTTCGAGGCATTTGGCCTTGGCAAGACCTTGCAGCAGCTTGAGATTCTACGCCTGATCCTGAAGCACTCCGGCGGCGGCGAGGCACTGATTGTGTGTCCATTGGGTGTACGGCAAGAGTTTATGACGGATGCGCGGAAGATCGATCTACGCGTCGCGTTCATTCGCACCAATGAAGAACTGAAGCAAGTATGGATCGGCGACCCGCCGCACATCTTCATCACCAATTACGAAAGTATTCGGGAAGGGAAACTGGATCCGCGAGGATTCAAGGCGGTCAGCCTGGATGAGGCGGCGATCCTACGGTCGTTTGGTGGCACCAAGACCTTCCGGCGGCTCATGGGCTTGTTTGAAGGTACGTCCACCTATCGCTTCGTTGCAACAGCAACTCCGTCACCGAATGAATACCTCGAACTCGCGGCGTACTCCGACTTCCTCGGGATCATGGATACCGGGCAGGTGAAGACGCGATTCTTCAAACGGGACTCGACATTAGCGGATCATCTGACGCTGCATGAGCACAAGAAGGTCGAGTTTTATAAATGGCTGACGAGTTGGAGCATGTTCCTTCAACGGCCGAGCGATCTGGGGATTCAGTACTCGAATGAAGGTTACGATCTGCCGTCGCTGGACATCCATTGGCACGAGATTCCGTCCACGCACGAGCACGCCGGTTACGAGCGCGATGGTCAGCGGCGCCTGATTCAGGATACGACCATCAGTGTCCAGAACGCCGCGAGAGAAAAACGCGACAGTCTTGAGGCGCGACTTGAGAAGTTGCTGGAACTCCGTCGTTATGCTCCGGCGGCGCACCGGATTATCTGGCATGACCTAGAAGACGAACGGCGAGCGATCGAGAAGGTGATGCCGGATTGTGCCACGATCTACGGTTCACAGGATCTGGATGACCGCGAACAGTTGTTGATTGATTTCTGCAACGGGAAGATTCAGGAATTGGCCGGAAAGCCTGTGATGCTCGGAAGCGGCACGAATATGCAGCGGCATTGCTGGTGGGAGATCTTCTTCGGGATCGGCTTTAAATTCAAAGATGTCATCCAAGCAATTCACAGATGCCAGCGCTACCTGCAACAGTATCCCGTGCGTATCGATTTCATCTATACCGAGGCCGAGCGGTCCGTTCGTCGCATCTTGGAGCGGAAATGGGAACAGCATAAGCAACTCGTTGGCGAGATGTCGAAGATCATCCAGGAATACGGGCTTGCTCAGGAAGCCTTGAAACTGTCAATGCAGCGGACAGTCGGGTGTGTCCGTCAAGAGGTCTCCGGTCGTGACTGGACCCTGGTTCAGAATGATTCCATTCTCGAGACGGCTAATCTCGCGGACAACAGTATCGGTTTGATTCTCACTTCGATTCCATTCTCGACACAATACGAGTACAGCCCGAGTTATAACGATCTGGGCCACAACGAGAACTCGGAAGCGTTCTGGCAGCAAATGGACTTCTTGACGCCACATTTGCTCCGAATACTCCAACCAGGCCGGATCTGCGCGATCCATGTGAAAGACCGGATCACTCCTGGAGGCATGACCGGCCTCGGCTTCCAGGTCGTGGCGCCATTGCATGCGGAAGCCATCTTCCATTATGTACGACACGGGTTTGGCTATCTCGGCATGAAAACGATTGTGACGGATGTCGTCCGCGAGAATAACCAGACGTACCGGCTCGGCTGGACCGAGCAGTGCAAAGACGGGACGAAGATGGGGGTCGGCATGCCGGAATATTTACTTTTATTCCGGAAGCCGCCGACAGATACAACGGACGGGTACGCGGATCTGCCAGTCGTGAAACTAAAGCCGCAGTGTGACGATCATGGCGTGGCGGCGCCGTTTGATTCCAAGTCGAATTGGAAGCGGCCAATGCCAAGGACTGGCTACTCGCGGGCGATCTGGCAGTTTGACGCGCATGGCTTCGCTCGATCGAACGGGAACCGGTTGTTATCGTCTGAAGAACTGCGCACGCTTCCCCATGAGAAGCTGTATAAACTCTGGCGGGACCGCGGACAGGGCAAGGTGTACGATTTCGGCGAGCATGTGTCGGTTGCCGAAGACCTCGACTACATGGAGCGGCTGCCGGCGACGTTCATGTTGTTTCCTCCGCATTCTTGGCACCCTGACGTCTGGACCGACATTACGCGGATGAAGACGTTGAACGCGAGTCAGTACGCACACGGTCGCGAGTTGCATCTTTGCGCCATGCAAATCGATCTCGTGGAACGGGCCATCGCGCAATGGACGATGCCGGGAGAAACTGTATACGATCCCTTCATGGGCATCGGCAGTGTGGGCTATGTCGCGATTCAGTTGAAGCGCAAGGCCATCGGCTGCGAGTTGGCGCCGCACTACTTTACCGACTCGGTGTTGTATCTCCGGCAAGCGGAGCGGGAGATTGATACGCCGATGCTGTTTGATTTGCTGGAAAGCGAAGCATGACCGAATCCGAACTGCAACGCCGGATCATGATGGCGGTGTCACGTCTCGGAGCTCGTGTCTTTCGCAACAATGTGGGACAGTGGGAATACGCCCCTGGCAAGTACATCCGCTACGGCGTCTGCAATCCTGGCGGGAGTGATCTGATAGGCTGGGCCTATGACGGCAGGTTCCTGGCCATCGAAGTGAAAGCACCTGGGCCCGACAAGACACCAAAGAAACGGCGCGAGGCGCAACAACGATTTCGCGACGCGGTGAACAGGGCCGGCGGTGTTGCATTCGTTGCCCGATCGGTTGAGGAAGCGATTGACGGATTGTCATGTACACATCAACCAACATAGAGGCGTGTCGTCGTGCTGGCCATCGGTTTCAAGTCGTCGGTAGCGATAAAACACCAATGAAACGGAGCCTGCGCTGCGAGACCTGTTCACTTGCGACCGGAACGGATGCCTATGCCGCGTATGGCGATGAAACGAAGTCCTGGGGAGCCTGGAAAACACGCGATCCACTACCGCCACCCATAGACCATAGTTTCGATTAATCCACCATAAAATGTAGCCGTCTTGTCATTGACAGCCTAACGTCTTTGGTAGACTATTTTCGACGGTTGGGCTTAAGACGATCCGACGGGACGGTCTGACGCTCAAGGTCCGGGGGCACGCCCAACCGTCTCACCTGCGAACGGGCCAAGGATGGACCGGATGCCTGCCAAGCCTCCTCGGTGTTTCCGTCCATGACCGCCGCCGCGCCCGCCGGCCCGATGAAATCCGCACTCACGCTGATCGTCTCCGGCGTCTCCGTCATCCCGGTCCGTTGTGATGGATCGAAGGCCGCGCTGATCCCGTGGAAAGATTTTCAGTCCCGGATCATGACCGAACCTGAGGTCTTGGAGCATTTCAAGGCACCCTGTGGCATTGCCGTTATTGCTGGCAAAGTGTCAGGTAACCTGGAAATTATCGATATTGAGTCGAAGGCACCGATTTCTGAACTCCGGGCCTTGATTGATGAACATCTGCCAGGGTTACTTGACCGCCTACCAGCCGTCAATACGCCCAGCGGCGGAATTCATCTCTTCTATCGTTGCCCGGCATTTCAAGGCAATCAGAAACTCGCGATGGCCGGCGACGGGCAGGTCTTGATTGAAACCCGCGGCGAGGGAGGCTATGTCGTTACCGCGACGAGTCCGCCGGAATGTCATCCGACCGGAAGGCTGTACACCCGCACGCAAGGCTCCTTATCGCAAATACCCGAAATTACCCCCGAAGAGCGAGAGATTTTGCTGTCGTGCTGCCGATCGTTTAACCGCTACCTGCGTGAGGAGCAGCGGCCTGCCGTCGTGAAACCGTCCAAGGGGACAGGGAAACGGCCTGGCGACGATTACAACACGCGTGGCGATGCCTTAGCGTTGCTTCTACAGCACGGCTGGAAGATCGACGGGCAGGCGAACGGGACCGCGTATCTGCGTCGGCCAGGGAAAGAGAAAGGCGTTTCGGCGTCGTTTGGCCATGTGGCGCCGAATACGTTGTATGTCTTTAGCTCCAATGCGGCACCCTTTGACTTTGAGCGAGCGTATGACGCGTTCGGCATCTTCGCACGTTTAGAATGCGCCGGCGATCTAGCCAAGGCTGCCACCGAGCTCCGGGAGCAGGGCTACGGGGATCCGTTGCCGATTCAGCCTCCGCATCCGCCAATGCCGGATTCGGCCCATGCGCAAGCTACTCGAACTGTGCCAGCCGATTTCGTCGCCGAGCGGATTGACCTGACGCAAGATAACGTGGCCGCGTACTTCGAGGAAGTCTATAAAGATCAACTCCGGTACTGCCAAGCGTGGAATCAATGGTTTACGTGGGATCAACGATGGAATCCCGAATTGACGAGCCTGCCGTTTCACTACTGCAGAATCTTGGCGCGGCGGGTGAATGACGTCCGGAATAAAGAAACGGCCAAGGCGAGTTTTGCTGCAGGTGTGGAGCGATTCGCCAGAGCGTCTAGGACCTTTGCCACAACGCCGGATCAGTGGGACGCCAACGAATGGTTAGTCAATATGCCAACGGGAACACTCAACCTTCAGAACGACGAACTCTATCCTCATCGGCGCGAGGATTATCTGACGAAAATCACACGCTTGAGCCCAGCCGAACAGTCGCATCCGGTTTTCGATCGTTTCTTGCGGGATATCACCTTGGAAGATGCGGCTTTAAGTCTATATCTCCAACGGGCGCTGGGTGCCTGTCTCAGCGGCGCGATTCAGGATAATTTTCTACTCTTTTGGTACGGCACGGGGCAGAACGGCAAAAACACCTTTGGGGACCTCGTAGCTTGGATCCTTGGCGACTACGCGAAAGTCATTCCATCGGAAACGCTAATGGTGGACCGATCGAATAGCCGCCATCCGACCGACTTGGCGAACCTCCGCGGGATTCGCCTCGCGATCAGTTCCGAGGTTGAGGAGGGGAGTTACTTCAACGAGCAACGCATTAAAGCGTTAACGGGCGATACCATGATCTCGGCGCGCTTCATGCGGCAAGACTTTTTCGAATTCCGGCGGACCCATAAGCATTTGATTTACGGAAATCATCGGCCACAGCTGCGCGTCGTGGATCCAGCGCTGAAGTCAAGGCTCCATATCGTTCCATTCAAGGCGTATTTCCCACCCGAAGCCCGCGATCCGCTGATGGCATCCAAACTCCGAACCGAGGCACCACAAATCTTAGCCTGGCTGATCCGCGGACACAGCCAATGGCTCGAGGATGGGTACCTCAAGAAATGCTCGGCGGTTCAACAGGAGACGGATTCCTATTTCGAGGCGCAGAGTACTCCTGAAATGTGGGTTGCCGAATCCTGCCGGGTCGATGAGCATTGCTCTGCTCGGGCCAGCGAGCTTTATAAGTCCTACTCGGACTTCAAAGAATCCCGCGGCGAGCGGCCGATGAGTCAAACGCGGTGGGGGGAATGGATGGCTTTACGATACCACAAAAACCGGCATGGGGCCGGATACGTGTATTCAGGGTTGGAGTTGCTTCTGCCGGCTCCCGACCTGCGCGAGAACCGGCGGAAGGATGTTTACGAGTGATCTCCAGACGGGGGCCGGGAGGAGCTCTCCGCGGCCGGCCGGAAGGCGGTCCAGGCCCGGTGGGCCAAACGAAAGTCAATCCTTTCGGCGCCGGAGCCCGTTCCGGTCGTAGACGGGGCCGGGATCGGGATCGCAACCACAAGCGCCAGCGATCACGAACACAAGCACGATTAACGCCCAAACTGGTATATACATAGCCTAGATTTCCGAAGCCTCGATTTTGGCTTCAAATGTTGGATCGTTTTTCTTCCGGACCCGGATTCCCACGTAAGCTGTTAACCCCCGTGACCGCCTTTTCGCGTAATGCTCTCCCATCCACTTTCCCCATAAGTTCTGTGTCACACCGTGGCGCCGATGATCCGCACTCCATCGCTGGTAATCGGCATACAACGCACTCGACGACGTCACCGCCCCCTCCATCACCACTAACGTCTGACTCCATTCCTCAATCCGGCGAATCGTCATCTCATGTACATCCAGATAGTGTGTCATTCCGGCACCATATGACAACACATGCCCTTATGTCAATACATTGGTATGTGTACCCTCGTACCTCTAGGTATACACGGCCTAACTCCTTGAGTGTCCATGCCATACCCGTTGTTGTGTACACTAGTGTAGGAATTCCCGCATTCGTATTTTTTTCAACACTCATGGAGCGGATGCATTCCTGTATACACGGGGTACACTAGACTGTAATTCCTGTAGAGATTTGTTTACCTATTGAACACGACGTGCGGTTGCTTCTGTGTTCCCGTGAGCGACCTACTACACTCGTAGTTAAAGAGTCGGTGAAGCGATGAAACGGCTGGGCGGATCGGCGGAAACCCGCACGGAGCCACGGTTCCAGCAGGGGGCTATCCTAGCGTTGGGACCGTTGGGGCCGTGCGAGAGGCTGGCTAGAGTTGACGTGGCCGGCCTGGATGGTTAGACGGGGAAACGGCTTGGATGGTTGTTTGAGGAACCCAACGCGCATGACACGGGGTTGCCCTACGGGGTCCTTAGGTGGTAGCTTTAGGGCACACAGGAGGGCTTATGGCCAAGTATCGACTACTGAAGATACCCGTGACGGCCTCTGAACATGCCAGTATTAAGGCTGCAGCGGAGCGTGATGGGCGCATTATGTATGCCTATATCAGGGCGCGCCTGGGGTTATCGTTCGTACCTGATGGGGCGAATATTCCCGATCGGCCTCCTATAGGGCCTGTTAATGGACAGTTAAATGGCCACGTATGGTCTGCCGATGAACTAGCAGCCCGCAAAAAGGAGCGTGACGCGAAGTGGGAGGCTCGTCGGGTGCGTGAAAAAGGGCGCGCGCTCGAGGATGGCTATCCCTGGGATGAGAAAGGCGGCTACGCGACCGATCCATCAGGCAAGCGGATCACCTTGGCGGCCGATGGAAGCTGGGAATACCTCGATATCTAGCCCTATGGCGTGCTAATCCAGGCCTTCCGGTCCGCTTTGGCCGGCACGATGGTGTCCAGGGCACGCAACGCGGCCCCGATCGGGCAGGCGACCGGGTGGCGAGCTCGGCTGGCGGTCGAATGGTCGCAGACATCACAGCTGCGCACGACCTGGCCAGGCATGATGATGGGCGGCCGGCGGGCCGTCGCGACCGCGGTCAACGCGTCGTAGGCATCGATCAGGTTGACTTTCGTGGATCGGGTCATCGCCTCCTGCTTCCTAAGGGTTTCTATGTAGGAATCCTAAGGGTTTCTATGTAGTCACTCGCAAACCCAGCGCGGTACCGGCCAATAACCACGGCCCTGTGCCCGCCGGCATGGACCCGCGCCCGATTACGGCGATCGAGTCACGCGACAGAATCAGACGTCATGCCGGCCGGCGTTTGGCAGTATAGCCGATCGAGGGTTGGCTCCCGCGGGCGACGAGTTGTCCTGCACCCGGCCCCGCGCGGCGTACGCTTACGTATTTCCATCTTCCGTTTCCAAAAAAAAATAAAATCATTCCTGATTTTTCCCCTGATTTTTCCCCATGGGGAAGAATCGGGGAAACTAAAATAACAAGATGAGACTTGTGAGTTTGGAAGTGCGAGGGGTGGCGTGGACGGAGAAGCAGCTAATCCAATTCCTAGCCAGATGGGTTAAATTCCGGAAGGGGCAACAACTGACACAAGCCCAGTTCGCGAGCGCGTTAGGAATTTCACTGGAGAAGGTGAAGCGGATCGAGAAGGGGCATGAGGCGCCTGACGGGGAGGTCGTGTTGCGATATGCGGGGTTGGAGAGGCGGGGTGGTATAGTCGGGGCATGGAATGGATCTCGGTCGGGATCAGCGTGGTGATTGCGGCGGTGTCGATCACGACGGGGATTTACCAATCGGGGCAATCGAAGCAGGCGGCGTTGACGGCGGAGAAGATCCGGGCGGAGATTGCACAGTTGACGTTGCAGATTTTGGATCGGATTGATAAGAAATTGGATGATTATGTACGGCAGCAGAGTTGGAAGGATTATATGGAGGGACACGCGAAGGAGCATTTTCGGATTGAGCAGGAGCTGACCAGGCTGCGGGATGGGACGGCGCGAGGGATATGATTGGGCTGTTGCTGACAGTCATCGTGGTGTTGCTGGTGGTGGGGATCCTGTTGTGGGCCATCCAAGCGATGCCGTGGATTGATCCGGGAATCAAGCAGGCGATCCGGATTATTGTGATCGTGATCGTGGTGTTGTGGCTGATAGCGGCGCTGGTGGGGATGGTGCCGATGCCGGCGTTGAGGCGCTGATGTGGACAATTGAAGAAGTGCCGAAAGTGTATTTGATGGCGCTGGTCGCGTGGCAGGCGGCGCGGGGTTGTTCGGTGGAGGGGATTCGCGGGGTGTTGCATGCGATTGACAACCGGGCGCGGAGCGGACCGGGACATGTGGAGATCGCGCTCGGGTTATTAACTGAGGACACGTTTCCACGGGCGCAGGACCGGGTATTTTTCCAGATTCTCGGCCTGACCGAGCAGGTGTTGATGGGCCAGGACCAGGACTTGACAGGTGGGGCGACCCGGTATTACGAGTCGGGAACGGTTCCGGAGTGGGCCGAGGCGATGCGGGAAACGGCGCATATTGGAACGTTCCGGTTTTTGAAGTGAGAGGCGACGATGTGGTGGGAGAATTTTATCTTGCATGCGGCGTTGGGAATTTTGGCGACGACGGTGAAGAATCCAGAGAAGGCGGCGATGTTGAAGAGTTTGTTTCTGGCGTTACGCGACGCGATCACTGAGGCGTTTCCGGAGGGGAAACCATGAGTGAGGAGACCGTAGCTGACCCGTTGAGCGGCGAGGAAGTCATCCAGGCGATTATCGACCGCGTGACCCGGATGCTGCGCGATGATTGCTATTTATCGCCGATGGCGGCGTATGAGAGTTTTGAGGCGGATATTCAGGTGAGTGTCAAGATGCTCGATATCGGACGCGCGCCGGAAGTCAAGATTCGGGCGAAGGTGCAATCGGAGAAACCGGTGGACGAGACGGATGAGGATTTCGCCTTGAATGCGGCCGAAGCGCACATGGCGGCGATGCCGCCGAATCAAGTACGGCTGGAAGCGGGGTTGCCGATTCCGACGCTGGTGGAGGACACGCAAGGCAAGCGCGACATCCGACCGGTGCGTTACGCGCGGAAGTCAATCGACGATCCGGGGATTTGACATGAATGGCACTTGATCCCATCTACACCAAGATCGGCACGACCTACACGAAGACACAGATTTCGGATGTCGCGCGCCCGGCCATTATTGAGATCGGGGACAGCCAAAAACCCTCCTTATTTTATCCGCAAGTGAAAACGCTGCACTGGAACAACGAATGTAATATTTCAATGCGTCTCCAGGATACGGATTATGCATCGGGCGTCCTCACCGAGAAGGGAACGATGCTGGAGTGGGCGCGGGCGGATCGCATTGTCAGATTCTATCCGCAGGTCACCACCGACGAAGATGGCGGCTTTGAATTCGAAGTGCAACTGAACCAGAAACCCGCGACCAACGTGCTTACCTTTACCCTGCAAACCAAAGGGTTTAAATTCTTCTATCAGCCGCCGTTGAATCAAGGTGTTCCGCTTCCAGACTGGGTGACCGTAACGGTCACCGAAGCCTTGGATGCAAAAGGAGTTCGCCTCGCCTACCGTCCCCTGAACGTGGTCGGTTCCTGGGCGGTCTATCATGCCACGAACACGGATAATCGCACGGGCGGCAAGGCTTACCGCGCAGGCAAAGCCTTTCACCTCTATCGACCTACAGCGAAAGATAGCTTGGGCGTCTCGGTGTGGTGTGATGTGAACATTGATACGAAGGCTGGACTGTTGACCATCACGATTCCGCAGCCATTTTTGGATCTTGCCGTGTATCCCGTGGTCGTCGACCCAACCCTGGGCTACACCACGGCCGGAGCCTCGGTGGTCAGCGATGGAGCCTCCCGCGGCAAATGCGGACTCACGCCAGCGGCCTCGGCGGGGACAACGACCAATATCAGCGTGTATGGGCGCTCGACGAGTGGCACCTGCAACTACTGCATGGTCATCTACGACAACAATACGACCACGGGAACGCGGCAGGAATACGGCGCGCAGGGCGGACGTTCGGGTGCGGCAGCATGGATCACGGATGCGTCGGTCGGGAGTTTCACGCTCGTCGCCGGCACGAAGTATTATGTGGGGCATTACCACAACGCCTCCGCCGCTCCGGGCAATATGGAAACCAATTACGATACCGGAGCGGTGGGGGACGGGTTGTCTTATAACACCGCCTACTCTTCGCCACCCCCGGCATCAGCGGCGGTCGATTCCAATACTTCAAACTTGTATTCGGCCTACATTACCTATACGGCAGTGGGCGGTGCGATCCAGGCGAAGTTGGCCGAATCGCCCCCACGGCTGGCGGGACCGGGAGGGTTAAGCTCCTAAGATGTATCGCGGCGATATTCGACTGGGCGACACCATCGACATCAAATTCACCACGCGGCGTGGGGATACCGGAGCGCCAACCACGCTGGCGGGCTCTCCTGCCATTGCGGCCTACGTAGGGAACTCCACCACCGAAATCACAGCAGGGATCACATTGAGCGTGGATTTCGATTCGCGTACAGGATTGAACAATGTGCGCGTGGTGGCGACCTCAGGTAATGGTTATGCGACGGCGACGAATATTGATCTGGTCATCACGGCGGGGACGGTGAATGCGGTATCGGTGGTTGGCGAAGTGGTCGGGTCGTTCTCCATTGAAAACCGGTCGGCCTTGATGCCAACGACGGTGGCGCGGACACTCGTGGTGGATGCCGCAGGATTGGCGGATGCGAATGCGGTCAAGGTCGGACCTACAGGATCGGGAACGGCACAGACCGCACGGGATCTGGGGGCAGCTTTGCCGAATGCGGCACCGAATGCGGCCGGCGGGTTGCTGATTACAGCCGCCGGCAGTTTGGACATGGATGAACTGAATGTTGACATCGAAGCCATTCAAGCCTCAACAGCGGGATTGACATTCACAGTTGCTAATAAGGTTGATGTCAACGTACTTAATTGGAGAGGTGATGCGGTTCCTACACCTAGTGTCACTGGGCGTCCGTTGGTTGATGTATGGGATTGGCTCGGCTCCCCCCCAAATGCGTTACTAGCCGGGAAGTTGGATGCGCTCAATCAGATGAATACAGGTACGGCACAGGGTGGGACCGCTTCAACAATTACTCTATCTGCTAGTTCCGCTGCTGTTGATGATTTCTACACGAACAACTATCTGCAGATTGTCAATTCCGGGAGTATTAGTTCTCATCTGATCACAGCCTATAACGGCAGTACTCAGGTCGCGACGGTATATCCAAACTTTGTTACCAATCCGACTTCCTCAACTGTGTACGCAATCGTACCATCGGCTCTCGTAGATGTGTGGTATTACGGCGGTGGCCGAGTCCAGTTTTCAAGTCTCGCTGGTATACCTGACGTTAATCTAATTGGGTGGAATGGAGCCACACCAAATAATCTGATCTCTGGGAGAATCGATGCCAACGCGCAAATCGCAGCCGGCCAACTCTTCGTTAAGAAGAACGTGGCCCTCGCTAACTATCCCTTCGTGATGACCGATTCGACCACGCATGCGCCGAAACCGGGACTTGGAGCTGGGGTGACAGCCACTCGACGGATTGACAACGCAGGATCATTCTCGGCATGCGCGAATGCACCGACTGAAGTTGCGAGCGGGTTGTATACGATCAATCTGGCGGCGGCGGATCTGAACGGGACGACGATCGCGCTCCGATTCACGGCGGCCAATGCGGATGATAAAATCATCACGATTATTACTCAACCATGATTAACCTTCTCGATTGGTCGGGGACACTGCCAGCACCGTGTCAGCCGGTCTGTGGGGAGCAGTCGTCCGTGCTGTGGCCAACGATTGGCCGAGCATCCGTTGTCGCCACCAGCGGCAACCAAGTTCAGACCTTTGGTATCATCGGCGAGCAGGATGACCGGATGATGTTCGATACGCCCATGGGCCTCGTATGATTACCCAAACCTTTGGCAACGTCGCGCCGTCCTCGACCACGGTCGCGCTGGTCGCGACGGCCAACATCACGAGTCTCAATCCGCCGGGAAAAGCGCCGGTATCCTATTGGGTGCAGGCCGTATCCTTCCAAGCCATCGCTGCGAATACCTCGACCGTGTATATTTGCGATACGCCGAATCCGAATCTGACCACCGGTATTGGCGTTTGCTGGGAAGTGCCCGCTCCGGACGGCGCGACGGGCAAGTCGCGACCCGCATGGGTCATTGGCGATCCGTCACGCTCGAATAATCCGGTGAATGTGGCACAATTCTACGTGCTGCCGGCGGTGTCCGGCGAAGGGTTACGGGTGACGGGCATCAAAAGCGGGACCCAGCAGAGCACACTGACATGTTTCATTTTGACCATACTACTCAGCTTCAAGATCGGTTCTATTCTATTGGCGGCGGGTCGGTATTTGTTCGGATGGACGGACTTGAGGGATTGGAAGAGGTTGCCGAGCCGGAGCCTGTAATCGTAATCGTCGAACCGGCGGCGCCGCCGATCCGTATTCCCGAGGTTCTCCGGATTCCGTCGACGCGTCCCGCGTTGCCCTGGTGGCGACGTTTGTGGATTATTCTCAATATGGATATTCGGGATCTCTGGAGAATGTGGTGGAGATGATGGCTCCGGAGATTGAAGAACGGCTCGCCTTGGCTTTTGAGGCCATTGCCGAATCCCTGGCCGCCATTGCGACCGTGTTGGAACGGGAGTCCGCGCTCAAGTATCCTTATAAAAAGGCTCCCAGAGAGCCGCTCATCACGTATATTCCGACCGATGAAGAACGACTTAAACAAGACCAAGGGCAAACCGGAGAAGCCACTACCGCCGAATGGACGACCCTCGGTCCCCGCGAGCGGGCGTTCGTCGAAAAAGAAAAGTCTGATCGGTCGGGAACGGATGGAGCGGAACCTCGCGATCGTTCTTGCCAAACTCGACATTGATCCGGCCGCACTGGCCGCCACTCCGCCATTAACGGAAACGCTGGAACGGGCGGAAGGCGGCATTCCGGCCGTGATGGCGGCGTTGCGATTCTCCGGAGACGCGAGCGTTCAAGCGTTCCTCCGTGCGTATGATGAGGCGAGCGACGCCGACCGGAAGATTCTGCCCCTGGAAGGATTCGCGCTGCTCGCTCAGGTCGATATTCCGCAACTGCTCGGCGATGCAATCTTCGCGCTGCAACGGCAGTCGGCCAACATTGTGAAAATCATTGCTGTGAGCAATCATCCACGGACGATGGAGGCGCGCGTCAAGGCGGCGTTGAAGCCAGGCGGGTACAAAGACCGGAATGCGATCGATACCGCGCTTGGATTTCTGCCGCAGCCGAAAGGTGCCACCACGTTTATAGGCAAACTGGTCAACATCGACGCGTCGACCGTTGACAATACCGATCCGTCGCTGGTGAAATTGAATCCCGACGAGATCGAGCCTAACGACTGGTTTCCCAATCTGGAAGACACTCAGAAATTGCTTGGAGGTTAACAATCTACGCCAAGCGGCTCATCGAAGCGAAGTTCAAAGCCTTCCGCGCCAACAACAACTGGGAGCCTTCCTATCACACCATCGCTCAGATTCAAGAATTCTCGGCCTACATCAACGCCATCACGAAGTCGGAGCCGAACTCCCGCAACAGCTACATCACCTTCACCCGCCGGCTGAGTGAACAACGGCTGAAAGAAATCAAACGCTGGATCGAGAATGAGCAAATCCTGTGCTCATTAGACTTCGGCTATTTTTCAACCCGTTATGCCTACATCTGCGATGAAAAAGGGGAGATTTTCCAGTTTCGCGAACGGAAGTCTCAGGAAATTTTCCATAGTGTGGTCGCGCACTTCGAAGACTTGGAAGTCGCCATCGAGATCTTCTGTCTTAAGGCCCGTCAGGTCGGAATTTCTACCTTTACAGCACTCGCATTTCTCCATCGGCTCTTATTTCTAGGCCATACCCAAGCGGTCATGGCGTCCGTTCAGGCCGACAAATCGGAATTGATTGGTCGCATTCTGACAATCTGTTACGAACGCTGCCCGTGGTGGCTAATCCCGCAACGCACGACGGAGCGTGTCGGCAAAATGATGGGGTTCTCGAACGGCTCGATCCTCTCGATTCAGTCCGGCATGCAAGCGACCGGCATCGCGCAGGGCTGGACGCCAACCTTGGTGCACATCTCGGAGGTCGGGGATGTCCCGAATCCGAAGAAGTCGATTGAGGAAGGCTTGCTGCGAGCGACACACCCGACGCGAAAAATGTTCCAAGTCCACGAGGGCACCGGCAACGGCAACACCGGGTGGCAGGCGGATACGTGGCGCACGTTGAAAGAAGACTGGCCGTTGGGCCGGGCGCGATTCTGCCCGCTGTTCTTATCTTGGCCACTGGCGACGGATCTCTATCCGGAAGCCGACTGGCTTCGAAAGTTTCCCATTCCGGAAGGCTGGCAGCCCTGCGAGGATAGCCGCAAACATGTTCGAAAATGCGAGTTGTATATCCGCACGGCGCCGTTTCTCCGCGACATCTGCGGCACCGAGTACACCATGCCGCGGCACCAGCAATGGTTTTGGGAGTTTAACTACCTAGCGGCGGTCAAATCGCGCACGCAACGGATCTGGCTGTCACAGATGCCGGCGGATGACTACGAGGCGCTCACGGGGAAGAACGATCTGGTGTTTGAGCGGGATGTGATTGAGGTCAAAAGCCAGGAGCGGGAACGGAAGTATAAAATCTACGCCATTGTCGGCAAGCCGATTGACGATGGGTTCGAGCCGGATACGGAAAGCATTGATTATGACGCCGAGCGGATTCGCGTTACATGGACGTCTCACCGCGGCAATCGGTACGAATGGACTTTAATTCCCCTTCTGCCATTCGTCGATGAGAACAACGAGCGCGAGAGCTTCGATAAACTGCTGGTCTTCGAACCGCCGAAAGAAGGCCGCGATTACTCGATCGGGATCGATACGGCGGATGGCCTCGATAAGGAAGAGGAAGACCGGACCTGTATCAACGTGACCGCGAACGCGAAAGGCAATTTTCCGGATATTCAGGTCGCGGAATTCACCAGCCGGCGGATTAATCCGGCGCAGGCCGTCGGATTCGCGGCAGCGTTAGGGGCGTGGTACGGCCCGGTCTGCCGCGACCCCCGCGGCGTCAAATTCTGTATTGAGCAGCGCGAGCGGCCTGGCGATGACTGCCAGCATCAGTTGAAGTTGATGGGGTTCACTTACCATCACGTCATGATCCGCTACGACGGTAAGGTGGTCAAGGAAGGCCACGGCCAAAAGCAAGGCTGGTATACCGGAAGCTGGTCCCGTTCCATCATCACCACGCGGTTTGTCGATGCGGTCAACAACGGCTGGTATAAACCGAATTCGAAATGGTTGATTGCTGAGTTGGCCGATTTCGAACGCAAGATTTCGGCGACCGGGAAGACGCGGCTCGAGCACCAGTCTGGTAAACACGACGATCGGATCTGGGCCTCGGCGCTGTCCTACATCACCAAACATCACATGGATGTCTTGACGGAACGCTCGACAAAGGTCTATACGGTAAAAACGGGAAAGCAGCCGGACGTCACGATGGAGTATTCCCGATTGAACCAATTGAGCATTGGAGACTAAATGGCTAAATATCGCGCCAATCCCGTAATCGTTGAAGCGTTTAAGATCGTGTCCGCGTCGCCATTGAGAGCCAACGGCAGCATGGATATTGCCACGGAAGACGGCGTTAACCGGGAAGCCGATGCTCCAATGTTGAGCCGCTATGCTCCAACTATTGGCGACTATTGGGTCATCCAGGAAGATGGCTACGAGTATGTGAATCCGAAAGCGGTATTCGAACGAAAGTATTCCATGATCGGAGACTAAGGTGAAGCGCACCGACACAGGTCTTTGGATTCCCGATCATCTCAAGCCTGCCCATAAACCCGTCAACATCGTCTTCTGGTTCTCCCGTAAATTGAACCGCATCAATGTCGGCCTGCCGGAGCAGTATCCGATTCCCCGGGTACTTGTGAATCTAGGCTTCGAGAAGATTGTATGCCGTAACGCGCATGACGTCGACCTCTGGAGCCAGAAACTTAGGGACCAAGAGAGACGCGATGAAGAGATGACCGATGAGCAACGGGAAATGTTCGAAGGTCCGTTGCGTGCCGAGTTGCGCAAAGAACTCGTCAGTAAAATGATGAATAGCCGCAACGCCATCAATCGTGACTTCTGTCGTGCGGCGTTACAGAAAATGGATGAGGATGAAGCGCGACGGAAGGTGAAACGGGAATCATTTATGCATGTCGAGGCGGCGGAGGACGGGAAATAATGCCTAAAGGTGCAACATCTCTGGAACACTTGGAGAAATTACGAGTTGGCCGCGTTGCTTTACATGAACGTCGAAAACAGGAAAAGAATTCTGTTTGGATTATTGACTCGAATAACGTTGTCCATATTCCTCTGACGAGAGGATATGAAGCGATTATCGACATCGAAGATGTTGAAGAAGCGCGACGATATGCATGGCATGCCCATGTCTCTAAACGTTCCAGAAGTGTCTATGCTGGTGCGTGGATTCCAGGATTCACTAATCCTAAAAAGCAAATCTTCTTACATAATTTAGTCTTTAAACCTGCCGTTGGAAAGTTAACAGACCATATCGACAGAGATGGATTGAATTGCAGACGCTGTAATCTTCGCGAAGCCAATGCGTTTCAGAATGCTCAAAATAAGAACAGGGTGCTCGGCAATAATCCATACACTGGCGTCTTTCAACGTGCCAATGGTAAGTGGACATCCCATATCATGATTAACAAGAAATGGGTGTCGCTTGGGACGTTCTTGAGTAAAGAGGAAGCCTTGAACGCTAGAAAGAAAGCAGCTGTCATTCATTACGCCGATTTCGCAGCGAAGTCACAGTGAGTATTGTTTTACACGAACAGCCAACGGCGATGTCGTCGTGGCAGGTATTGCCCTTTGAAGCGTCCCCTGAGGATAGATTTGGATATATTGAGGAAGCGATCCAAGAGGGTAGTGGTTATATCGAAGGGCAGCGATCATACAAAAATCTCGCTCAAAACATGGTCCTCTTCGACGGAATCTTCAGTGATAAAACAACGTCGACATTAATATCCAATTTCCTCCGCTTCAACATCCGCAAGTTTGTTGAAACCATCTCCGACATCCGTGAGATCGGCCTCTATGGCTCGGACGCGCAGCAGTACCGCGATTACGCCGAGGTGACGAACAAAGTCGCGAAAGCCATTTACATGGAGTCGCAGTACCCGCGGCAACTGCGCAAGACGCTGCAATACGCGGCGGTGATGGGCGTCGGGTACCTCTGGCCGAAGTGCAAAACCGAAGACTACGGATTCGGCGAACGGCGGATCATCTTCGAACCGCTTGGCTTGCTTGACGTGCTCCCGGTCCAGGTTCCCGCCACCAATGACGTTCAGGACGCCTACCTCATCACCATCTACGAGTACATGCCGATCGCTGAGGCGCACGCCCGGTTTCCGCTCTATCAATCACAACTGTTACCGATTGACCGTGTGATGCACCCCTCGCGGCTAGCGGCGAAACGTTTGGATTGGGCAGAGAAGTTTAGATACGGCGGCGAAACGCGCAACTGGGGAAATCTCTACTGCGAGATCCGCTACACCTTCATTCGCGACCTGCGCATCAATAACACCGGATTCACCTTGCCGATGGGCGATATCGACACCAGCTGGTTCTATAACGTGCCGTCGCTTGGCCAAGACATCTTTGGCGGTATCCGGCACGGCCAGCCGTTCATGCGACCGGCGCGCGTTCAGGATTGCCGCGTCTACCCAAATCTGCGCCTGATGATCTCGACGCCCGGTATCCGGCAGCCGATATATGACGGTCCGGCCTGGGACTGGCACGGCAAACTGCCGCCGGTTCAATACACTGTCGACGATTGGCCGTGGGAAGCGCTGGGATTCTCGTTGGTCGATTCGGTCGGCTCGGTGGAGCGGACGAAGCGCAAGCACGAACGGCAGATGGATCAGGTCCTCTCGACCAAGAAGAATCCGCCGTTGGGCTACGACCGCACGGCGACGGGTGGACCAAAGATCGAACAGTTCGACATCTTTGCGCAAAACGTCCGCGCGGGCGTGGATGGGAAGCCGCAAGACATCCTGCAATCGTTGCTGCCGGATGGAGTCAGTGTCGGAGAAGAAGATTTTAAATGGATCGAATATTTGAAGCAGATGGAAGAAGGCCAGCTCGGTATCAACGATCTGGGCAACCTCGTCAACATGAAGCTGAATATCTCTTCCGACTCCTTCGACAAGGCATTGGAATCGGTCGGCCCGATCGCCAAGGGGATCGCCGCCACGATGGAAGCGGGGAACGCGAAAGTGGCCTTCATGTTGAAATTCATGATTCCGCAATGGATGGATGTTCGGCGGGTCATTGAGTACATCGGTCCCGACAAAATCACGCCGGAGATGATGGACTTTGACCCGGAATCGCTCGTCCCGTCGCATTTGGAAGATGAATACATGGTTGTTGGCGGGGCGCTCTTGCGACCGTATGAAGAGATTGATGGCGTCCAGGTCCCGAAGGGCTCGCACTACGACAAATTGGCCAGAGCTCGGATCTTCGCTCGCAATCTGCGGCTCGTCTCGGTGCCGAGCACGTTGCTTAAGATCACAGCCATGCAAGAACAAACGAAGATCATGGCGCTGTATGGTCGAGGGTTTCCCCTTCCGCCGGATTATGTGGCTGAGAAGTTAGGACTGGATAACTGGGGGACCTTACCCGGTACAACATTGCTGGAACGGTGGGTCAACTGGCGCAAACTGGAAATAGGACTGATGGCCGAAGCGCAGCAACTCGCATCACAACTCGGACTCGCTGGACCGGGAGACACCGCCGGAAAGCAGCATGGAGGCGGCAGACCGCCGACAGATAAGAAACCGGGAAAGTTGGCGGTGAAAGATAAGTCTAGCAATCCTAGGCCGGTGATCAAGACAAGCTAATGGCAGATAAGCCGAATCCAGTTTTCAATCCAGTTGCCAATCAAATTGGTGATACGCCGTTTATGGGATTGCTGGAGCCTGGGAACATTCTCAACCTCTACAATCGGACGGTATTGAAGAATCCTGACGGCGGATGGTCGACGACATTTTCAAAGAGTTTCAATATCGACGGGAAAGAGACGCTGATTCCGACCGTCGTCAACGGCGTGAAGTTATCCGACCAGGATGCCATTGCACACTTCAAGCAAACCGGCCAGCATCTTGGAAAGTTTGCCACACCGGAAGCAGCGGATTACTACGCCAATAAACTGCATTCGAGTCAGGAAGCGATGGGAAACTTTTACGGGAAGACGTCGAAGTTAATGCCTGAGACAGCGAAACCTGCACGGAAGCGTGTGCCGCGGAAATGATTGAGGATGACTTTGTCCAATCCAACGTCGATGTCTTCACCACGCAAACCACCATCCGGCCCAACATTTCCATTGATGCGCTCATCACGTTTCTCCGCTCACGGAAGGCTACTGGCGAGATTCGGATTCTATTAAACATGGGTGGAAAACAGACGGTCCTGCTGACCGAACACACG
>Ga0137394_10000449_pt1 | contig 28882 bp, 40 predicted proteins | sample czobulk116metaG_FD_108278 | JGI IMG/M metagenome (GOLD analysis project Ga0137394, IMG submission 108278) | Vadose zone soil microbial communities from Angelo Coast Range Reserve, California, USA - czobulk1.16 metaG | ecosystem: Environmental > Terrestrial > Soil > Vadose zone | place: USA...
CTTCATCATCTGAAACATTGAGCACGCTTCTACTCGCATCCGCATCGCCACAGGGTCCCCTCTCGTCATCTACCAACCTTCTTTTAGGCACTTTGAAAGATTAAGCACCTGGACCACGTTCGCTTAATCTAACCGATCAACAGCGGAGTGTCAAACCTCAAACGAGTCGATCGTCGATCGCCAAACACTACTGATTACCTCTTAGGGATTAAGAGGGCGTCTAATACAGTAGCAGGGAAATACGCCCGCTGCGGCGTAACACTTGCTCACTCAAATTCTTTCCTTGTCCTGACTTCTCCATCCTGCATCAGTAAAAAAAAACTTGTCTTATTCCTACTTATTCCCTTCTTACCCCCAAAATAAGAGGAATAAGATGTAGTAAGATTGAATAAGATGGAATAAGAAATGTTGATTTTTACTGATGCTGCTCCTATGACAATGACAACAATGACAATGTGACAATGATGTGACAATGATGCAACAAACAACAACATGACAACAATGTGACAACATGACAATGACAACAACAACAACATGGTGATGATGCAACAATGGTGACAACATGGCGACAATGTGATGACAATGACGACACACAGCAATGATGTGATATGACACTGCGATGATGCAACAACAACAACAACACCACAATGATGTGACAACAACAACAACACCGTAACAATGTGACAACAACAATGACACTGCAACAATGTGATGACAACAACAACACTGCAATGACACTGTGATGACACAACAATGAAGACAATGACACAACGACACAATGACAAAGACAATGACACAACAATGACAGCGATGACACAAAGACAACAGTGACAACAGTGACAACATGAAGATGACAGCGACAACACAACAACAATGACAACAATGACATGGCAATGATACAACAATGAAGATGGCAACACAACAATGAAGACAATGACATGACAACAGCAGCAACAACATGACAATGAAGACGACAATGTGATGATGAAGATGACAACATGATGATGAAGATGACAACACAACAATGAAGACGACAACATGATGATGAAGACAACAATGCAACGATGAAGATGACAACAACAATGCAACAACAAAGACAACAACAATGTGACAACGAAGATGACAATGACAATGACATGCACTTGATGGATGGGCTTGAGGAGATGGATTGGTAGCACACATGTTTTTATTTACAAACAATTAAAATTTGTTTTCACCATTTATTCCATGATGTGAAAGAACAGTGTAGTGTTGTGGCAGCTCAAGCTGGTCACTTTCAGAAAACAAACATAACATGATGAATAAATTCTGTAAAATCACGAAAGTATTTATGTGAATAGTCCACCCCAAACGCCAGGGGGTCACTTAAGACAGCTCCAAGATCCAATCAGTCATCAGTAAAAAAAAACTTGTCTTATTCCTACTTATTCCCTTCTTACCCTCAAAATAAGAGGAATAAGATGTAGTAAGATGGAATAAGATGGAATAAGAAATGTTGATTTTTGCTGATGTAGGCCTCAGGGCCCATAACCTTTTATAATTTTGGCATATAGATGGGAATGGGGAACACCCACATGCTCTATTAGATCTAGCTATGGTCTTCTTATAGTTATGCAGAGATAGGAGTGTGTATCTATGTATCTATCCATCTCGGTCTGGATTGCTTATCTCATATTTGAATATACGGCCGGGTGGCGGTTTGCCTGATCCGGACTCACGCGTGTTAATCATACCGGTCCGTATCTACCGGAGCTATGCAGATCGTTATCTTGCGCGGTCCGTCTCAACACATCCTCCTCTTATTATCAGACTCAGGCCTGCCTTGCGTTCTCACACGCATAGGCATTTGTCCTTGCTTCAATCATAATAACATTATGCAAACTCAAATCCCTCAGACTAAACCATAGATCTGTTAGTGGGTGCACGACGTGCCACACGAATGCCATGGCATTAAAACCCAACGATCGATGTGCGGCTGTATACGCAACTTGTACAGTCTCTAGGTAAATCTTCCGGTGATATACCCCGCGAGAGACGTGGAAGTCATGACAAATATGTCACCCAACCACAGTGAAAACATCAAAGGTTTGAACCAAACTCACTCTTCCAAATCGCAGATGTCTCATTCTCGCTATATGAATCTACAATCGAGGGTTGTTTTTCGCTATATCACATTTATGGGCAAAAGATACTAATGCATCGAGAACGTGTAGCAAATATTCAATTCATAACATCAGTGCCACTCAAGCCGCAACAGCAATGCACTCTGGTGCCCCTTCGAGCACAGGCTGCTTCTTTTGTCGTATCGTACTCGTGTCCACGGAGAGCTTGGTGAACCTCGACTTGAGTCTTTCCCCTCGGCATTCATCAACGAACTCGGTAAACATCTAGATAGCACGTGTGAGACCGCAAGACAGGAACAAACGGTGATCACGATACCTCCATAGTGTCGAGGGGCCCCCCAGCGCTCTCAGGGTGGAACTGTACGCCCCACACGCGACGACCTGAATCGAACGTTGACTTGATCCCTTCCACCGACGAATCGTTGCAGTTGATGAAGAAAGGCTCCCAGCCTTCCGGGAACGGATCTTGTAATCGTAGGGCATATTGATGGTTTTGGCTGTATCGCTAGTCAGCAAACAGAAAAGGGAGGAAGAAAGGCAGAAGAACAAACCTTGTAACGTAAACTCTACCCGCTCGAATAGATCCCGACGATGCGAGTGCCAGCACAGGCTGATTGTGTCCGCGGTTCCCAAATGTCATGCGATAAGCATCGAGGCCAGCAGCCATGCCGATAATTTGGTGACCCATACAAATCCCGAATATAGGCTTCCGCCATTCGTCCAGCGTGGTACGAAGCTTTTGTGCCGTGGACCAACAATGCTGCGGGTCTCCAGGCCCATTGGATAAAAAGAGACCATCGTATCCATCGCGAATCGCATTGAAGTCGTAGTTCCATGGCAGAACAGTGACCGCTGCACCGCGCCGCACGAGGGCGCGTAGTATGTTGGCCTTGGCGCCAAAGTCGAGCACAGCGACCCTAACGTCGCCCGTCGGGTTAAGTATGTACGGCTCCTTTGTGGAGATCTTATCAACGAGGTTCTCCTGGCTGGGATCCCAATACTCATTCTCCTTGGGTGGTGGTAGGCCCGCGTCATCCCCAACGGCGAGGCGGCCAAGGGTAGTGCCTTGATCACGGAGCAGGCGGGTGATAGCACGCGTATCGACGCCAGTGAGGCCAGGAACGTTGTACCGCGAGCACCAGGTGTGGAGGGACTCAATCGCTGTGTAATGCGAAAATTTTTCGGCCACATCGGCGACGACGACAGCAGTACACTGGACGCCAGAAGACTCCAGAATAACACCTACGTCATGCGAGTCGCGGGGAGCTATATTATGCGGGACGCCGTAGTTGCCGATGAGGGGTGTGGTAAAGACAAGGATTTGACCACGATAGGAGGGGTCGGTCATGGACTCCGTATCTGACATCGTATAAGGAACCCGAAAGTTCAAAGGAGAAGACGCGTACAAGACGTTATGGAGGTAGAGAAAACAGTTTCTCCAAATGTACTGCGCGGAGTACCAAAGGAATAGCCCGTGAAGGATTGGCCCGTTTTGAGGTGGAGGACGGCTGGGATGGAAGTGGATGACCGGGCATGAGTTGCAAAGCCACGAGAAGCGGAAGAAACCCGAAAAAAGAGGCGAGTAATCATCTTGTGCCTTCGGTAGAATTGTGTGATTTAGTGGCTGGGGAGCGAAAAGACAAGGTCGCTGAGATAGCTGTGTCGTGGTGTGAGTAATAGAAAAAGGAGATGAGAACGTCAAACACACTCGTCACGGGTGAACTTGTTGTAAGTCATATACTGGCGGGGCGTTGCCCGGTTGACGAGGAGTAGAGTTGAAACTGGCCGATGATAAGTACGATAAAGTCATTTATTTTTATTTTTATGATTTTCTGCGGTTCCCACGCTACACGTGTTCCTGTACATCATACGCCATGATCACGTTTCTCTTACTGACCATCACGAGCTGAGTGCTGCCGCCATGTCACTGCCAGTACTGGAATTCTCTACCTGAGTCATGGCGTTGGAAAATGCACGTACCATATGCGAAAGTGTGACAACAGTAAAACCCCGCATCTTGGATATCTGAGAATAATACGCTCACACTTTGATGGTACTGACGGTCCAGCTGCAGAGCAACATCCTCATCGACCTGGGAAGAACGTCTTTGGGCTTTCAAAACGCACTTGTATTGGGGGGCCAATCCTTCTGGTTTTTCCGAGGTAAATCTATAGAACAAGTCAGAAGGGTCCTCCATCATTGCCAGACTGGTGCCGTTCTAACTTGCACCTTGAACTTCAAGTACCCTAAACCTACAAGAGCTGTCGATGACTCTAACTCGGAGGATGCGGGAGATGATAACGATGGTTAAGAGTATGACTCAGTAACATCAGACTTCTGCAGCGCGTCGCCAGATGGATCTCAGACAATTTTACACCCCAGTCAGTTCCCTACGACAACCGTGTGACAAACATTCACCGTGACGCCCTCCCTGCGCGTTCGGTATATCCTGCGAAAAGTCACCCCGGCGTTGCACTCACCTTTCAAAAAAAGCCCCATTTATCTCGTCAGGACTGATTTTCTGTCAATGCCGATCGCACGCCCAGTGGAGGCAGGGCCGATACCCGATGGAAAAGGGCAGACGCGACAATTCCTTGGAGAGGCTCGATGTCGAAAGCCAAGGTCAGGTCGAAGTCGTCCAGAACGCCACCTGGTACCGAGTTTCATGTCAGCCGGCATGGTCGTTGGTGGTATGAACCAGTTCGGCACTCGTCTTCTAGGTTTCATCGAGGAACCAGTATTCATTACGGCGAGAGGTGCATCGGCGGAGCGTTACGTGCGCTCCTTAGTACCGTTTCTTCTTGATTCATCTTACCTATGCGGAGATGCTACGAACAGGAAGATACAGTAACATGCCACAAGACGGTGCCAAGTGTGCCCACTGGCGGGCCGAGGATTCTGAACTGCCCGAAGATCTCGAACATGTTAATGTGAATGTTGTGGGCCAGCTAGACACCGCCATGGCAACGAGATATGACGAGGCGTTAGCTCCAAGTAAACATCCGCGCACCAGAAAGAGCGTACTGCGAACTGACAGAAAATGGATATTCAAGTTATCGATGTCGGAGGAGCTCGCAAGAACATCACTGATCATGGGAACTATCCAGGCGTGGAGATTGGGGAGGCTGGGGGGCTATTGCAAAGAGTGAGATCGACCGCAGAAGTGAGGGTTTACCACTCTTGTGCAAAACCCCCACTTCTGCGGTCGATTAAGGGTTAGCACGTTATCGCGTTATCGAGTCATCGGGTCATCAGATGCATCAGATGATACATGCGAGTGCCAGTGGCCGCCACGGTTACACGTTACACTTCACTGGCACACACGGCACGTGCGATTTGACAATTTGACTTTGGGCCCGGTATCGGAAACTTGAAGTACGACGGAAACATACAGAACAGAAGGGCTTGTCTCGTATTGACTTGACCTCTTGGAGGACGTATCGTACGTGTTCAGACAACGGGGTGGAGATTACAAACCGTTTTGATTTTGGCCCGGTCGACGAAAAAAACGCCGAAAGGAGGAATCAGCCCGTGTTTGCCATGTTACACTGGCAGTACTATGGGCGACTATCCGCTGACATCCTTGGCGTCTGCTGGCCCAGGCGCTAATTTACACGCCCCGACGCCTTTGCCAAAGATATGGATAGACTCGTTCCATCGATTTCCCGCTGCTTTCTCCCTCCTTTTCGCGTCGCCCCTTGCTGCTTTCTTCATTCATTCCGATCCCCTAGTAGCGTCGGCCGCTTCGCCTTCGCGTCCCTCTCAAGCAGCAAATATCATGGCCACTCTTTTTTCCGAGTACGAGGACGGCACAGAGTCAAGGACCACGGTCTCCTCACTTCCATCGCCTTCCTGATCTTGGTGCCAATCGGCGTCCTCACCGGGTGATACCTGCGTACCTTCACCAATGAGTGAGTTCACCATCGCACCGGGCCTCCTCCGACCCGGAACGCGACATTTCATGCTCTGCGCGCACGGGCGCGTCCTCCTCGTACTACCTAGATGGTGGAAGATACATTGGTTCTTCAACTTCTTTGTCGCCGCGCCAATCGTCTACGCTGCGTTGGGCATGGCTGTCTCCGCCAACAATCTCTCCCACTCTCCGATAGATCACCACAAGGTGATGTTCTTTTCTGCCGTGTAAGCATGCCGGCGAACATTAATCGTCAGCGCGCGCTGTTGCGACTCGGCGGGTCATCGAACAGAGAGTCGGCTACGCCATCTTTGCCTTGTACAGTTTTCAGCTCTTGCTTGGCATGTTCATTCATGGCGTTCGCACCCCGTCCCTCTTCATCGCCCACCTTCCACAGCATTACCTCCACGCGGCGCTTGGCTTGGCCATACTCGCGATGGCAGGCTACCAGGTTCGTCACCATCCCGTCAGCTGCAGCTATATCTGAATGGCCTCGGGGAAATAGGTCCACCACGGGCTCTACACCGAATGGCCACAGGCAATGGGTGATGTCTACCCTATCCCAGCTTCGGCGAAGCACGCCTGGTTGGCGCTTCTCATCGTAAGTGGCGTGAGCAAGGGAGAATACTTATCACGACTAAACCTAATGCGTGCTTCGTTCCGATAGATCTTCTGGGTCCTGTACGGCTTCGGGTTGCTGTTGTTGCCTCGTCAATACGAGCATGAACGTGAAGACAGGCTATCAAGACAAGATAATCCTGAGGAAAAATCATAATGTGCTCAGGTTGTATTACTTGTATACCGTAGTTTTGACCCAGCTTGTTGGGAACATATTCAATGATAACCGTGCGTTTTTTGCTGACGGGGGGGCACAATATTCCTGATGTAGCACGTCTTCGCGCCATCACGTCACCGTGTGGGGAAGCATGTGACCCAGAGATGATTAGATGACGGCGTCAGACTGATGGGACTTGCCAAGGCAGGTAAGCAGGATCACATCAATATCAAGGCACATGTAATTGCCACTCATCACTGTCCCTGACGCTTTTTTACATCTCGACAAACCTCCCAGCCCACGCCCTCTCCTGATAACTGGCTCCTTCACAGAGCAGGCGAGGCCCACTGGCATCTTATTGTACATCCAGTACTGGATAGCCTTTCATCATCGTTACAGCGTCAACTTCATTCAAAGCCTAGGCGCCATCAGTCTCGAATAAAGCGTTTTTGACTTTGGCCCATTGATGAATGAAATACCTCATACTCCGCTGCCGCTGGGTCGGGGTAATGGACTGACGACTGACAAGCGTGTACATGTGACGTATCCGATGGCCGATGGGAACAAACTGAAACGTACACCAAAATCAATGGCACGCCAATATCAATGATGCCTGGCATCGACGTAACACATATACTCGACCCATCAATTTCTCGCCTCCGTCTTTCTTCCCTGCGCCTCCCTCCCCTTTCTTTCCAACTACTCACCGTCGGGCTTCCCCTTCGCGTCCCGCCCGAGCAGCAAGTTCTATGGCCACGATTCCCCCACCAGAGTACGAGAGAAGAATCCGGGTCCACGCCTTCCTCGCGTCCACCACCTTCCTGATCTTGATACCAATCGGCGTCCTCATCCCGCGATACCTGCGTACCTTCTCCAACCGGTGAGTCCACCCCCGCATCCCCTGAGACTCAGAACGGGACAATTCATGTTCTGCGCCCGCCCGGATCCTCATCGTGCCACCTAGATGGTGGTGGATACACTGGTTCTTCTGCTTCTTTGTCTCTGCCCCAGTCGCCTATGCAGCATTGGGCATGGCCGTCTCCGCCAACCACATCTCTCACAATCCGATAGATCACCACAAGGTAACGTTTTTTTTGCCATATCGAACGTTGTTTCGGCACCTGATCACCCCATTACAAACCGGTCATCGAACAGAGAATCGGTTACGCCATCTTTTCCCTGTACACCTTTCAGTTATTGCTGGGCGTATTCATCCATAGTATCCGCACTCCATCCCTCTTCATCAGCCATCATCCACCGCAGAATTATCTCCACTTGGTAGTGGGTGCCTCATTACTCTCGCTGGCAGGCTACCAGGTTCGTACTCTCTCCTGTCGGTTGCCATTACAGCTGAAGTGCGGACCTGTCACACTTGATGGTTGGGGAATAGGTCCATTACGGGCTCTACACCCAATGGGCAAAGGGGACGAAGAACATTCACCCAATCCCAGAATCGGCGAAGCACGCCTGGTTGGCGCTCCTCATCGTAAGTGGCGTGAGCGACCGAGAAGAATTATCAGGACTGAACATGACGCGCGCTTCGTTCCGATAGATCTTTTGGGTCCTGTACGTTTTTGGGTTGCTCTTGTTGCCTCGTCAATACAGGCAGGAGCGGGAAGGCAGGCTACTACGACAAGATAGGCCTGAGGAAAAGTCGTAATATGCTCAGGTTATATACGCATAATATTAACCCAGCCCGCTCAGCTGGGAACATATTGGTGATGCTAATTATGATGCTCTTTCTGATATTTCTACGGATCTGATATGAAGGACGCCGCCCCCTTAGCGCCCCGCAACCTCCGTCGCAAACCAGTCAGCAAACCACCTCAACCGGGCCACCGCGATACACATTTCGTACAGCTCCACGGCCCGTTAGCATCACGTGGTCGTTTGAGTTAAGCGATATCGCTATAGGGGGCCCGTCGCGGCGACGCTTGGCCTCCGCGAGCACCCGTGGCTCAAGGGCCTCTGCGTCGGGCGACTCATCTCATGTTTTCATCTCAGATGACACCCGTACTCGCGACAAACGCGACACTTCACGCAAGCGTCCTGCATCTCCTTCCCCTTCCTCGGCTCGTCCAGCGTCTAGGCAACGCACTGCTTCTGCCAATTCAGAAGATCTCCAGTCAAGACCATCTCGGCACGGGCCCAGTCACCGCCCACCTAAAAGGTTGGCTGGCCCACGGCATTGGGATGCGACTAATCTAGGCTACCTATGGTATCAAGGATCGCAGGATCGTCGTTGCGGCCGCAGAGCTACAAGACCGCATCCGGGAGGGTTTATGCATGAATCTGTGGGCTCGTCAACGTCGTTGCTGGCTGATGCCATGGCCCATTCACCTCGCCCGCGTGTTGTTGACACCGTGGAGCTCCGCCGACGAGCTCTATACTAAACCGTAGCACCGATCCAGGTGTGCGTCGCTGGGATGCTGGGATGTTGGGCCACTGTAAGCGTAAGTCCAACCGTGAAACGCGCGGCGTCAAGTGGGTCATGCACGGGTGCCAGTAACCTGCGACCTGCAGGGTCGGCCTACCCCTTGTTGCAAAGACTCCATTACAGCGCCGACTTTATACGACGCACGGGCGCCATCAGTCTCCAAGCGTTTTTTTCAACTTTGGTTCTGAAGGCCAACATGCTGCGAGATGGTCACCGCTCGGCCAGGTATGACGTGTTCGATAGAGTGCCTCGTTGATGAATGACTCAGAAATGACTTAATACTTGACTGTGGCGGGTTACCCGGTGTTGTAAGTAGGCAACAAGGGCTTGCCAGTGTCTCTTGTTAACCGACTCGGACTGCTGTGAACTTCCTGGAGGACGTACAGTACGCGCTCAGGAAAGGACGGGTGATGGACAGATGGAAACGCTCCGTTCCCCCCCTGCGGGCCAAACAACGCCACTGTATCGGCGTGTCGAGTTTATTATTGAGTGAGCGAGTGGATGAGGCGCCTACGCGGCAACCCCTGGCCTTTCATGCGGCGTCCACCTTGTTGTGATGATTTCTCGCGATTGTTGATCTGTTGAGGTCGAATAAACAGCAGCAGTACGTGTCATGATGGGCGACTATTCGGGTGCAGTCTTGTGGAAGACGGCAACGGCATAAGTGACGGCATTGTCCCCATGCCGAGTCGTACCGCGAGTGACTACTATCCGATGGGAACAAGCCGTCGGTAGGGCGCCAGCTTTTACAAGTACGAACACTAATACTAGAATGACACACATCACATATAAATATACTCCGAGTCGTCCCATCAAACTTCTGCCCCTTTCCCGCTCCCCTTGCGCGCTGTCCCTTCTTTCTTCATTCCGACCCTCCCAGGCAGCGTCGGGCTTCGCCTTCGCGTCCCGCTTAAGCAACAGATACCATGGCCATTCCTTTAACAGAGTACGAAAAAAGGGTCAGGGATCACGCCCTCCTCGCGACTATCGGCTTCATGATCTTGATCCCGATCGGTGTCCTCATCCCGCGATACTGGCGTACCTTCTCCAACCGGTGAGTTCACTCCCGCATTCTATGCGACCCCAGAACGGGACATTTGATGCACGGCGCACGAAACGTACTACGTAGGTGGTGGTGGCTACACTGGTTTATCAACTTCTTTATCTCTGCCCCGATCGTCTACGCGGCATTGGCCATGGCCGTCTCCGCAAATGATCTCTCCCACTATCCGTTAGATCACCATAAGGTAGCGTTTCTTCTGCTAACGACATCTAATCGCCCCATCCGTTACAATTCAATCATCGAATAGAGAGTCGGTTACGCCATCATTGCCTTGTACAGTTTTCAGCTATTGCTGGGCGTATTCATCCATGTCGTCCGCACCCCGTCCCTCTTCATTGCCCACCGTCCACCCCAGAATTATATCCACGCGACAATAGGCTTAACGATACTCGCGATGGCAGGCTACCAGGTTCGCACACTCTCCTGTTTGTTGCCGCTACAACTGAAAGGCGGGCCTGTCGCATTTCATGGTCGTGGAAAATTAGGTCCATTACGGACTCTACACCCAATGGCCCCTCATGACGGGTGACGTTCACCCTGTCCCAGAATCGGCGAAGCACGCCTGGTTGGCACTTCTCATCGTAAGTGGCGTGAGCGACCGCGAAGAATTATCACGACTGAAAATGACCCGTGCTTCATTCCGATAGGTCTTCTGGACCCTGTACGGTTTCGGGTTGCTCTTGTTGCCTCGTCAGTACAAACAGGAAGGAGAAGGCAGGCTACTAAAACAAGATAAGTCTGAGGAAACGTCGTGATGTGGTCGGGCTGTATACCCATAGTTTTACTCGCCTCGTGGGGAACATACTATCGTGATATTTCTTTGCGTGTCTTCGGATATGATATGAAGGACAGGGCTCTGTCTTGTTACATGTTCCTCTAGTTATATTATTTGGTTTTTCTTCATCAAATATGAGATGACGTAAACAATATTGCTCGACAGGTGGCGGAACACTCGACTCTACTCTGTCCGCAGTCCGTCCCAGAACCCAGAAGATGAGCTTTTGGGACACCTCTTTCTCTATTCCAGGAACATCGACTCCACCGTCTCAGACGGCGGAGCAGCATTCACCGACCTTAAACGACGAGGTCACTGAGGTCTTCGGACAACTCGAGCGGTTTTGGGGTGGTTTCAGGAAGCAGGTGAGTGTGAGCTCAAATACGATAACCTAGCGCTAATCCTGCGCCTGCCTCCAAAGGGTCAGACTGCTATCCAGGCTGCGCGCAAGGACTTGGGGGACTATGTCTCGCAGGCGCAGAAAGGCATCAACAACCAACTCGCGACACTCTCCGTCTCCACCCCTGTCCCGGCCGCGGACGCAGATGCGCAGCTTACTGCCTCGTCATCAACGCGTGACCTAGCAGACTCTATCACGACAGACGGTGGCGAGAGCAGTTCAACGTCCTCGTCGACTTCATCATCCACCGCAACGCTCCCCGATCCACATCAGCAACAGCAACAACAACCGCAAGAGCGGGCATGGTCGCCGACCCAAACACTCTTCACGCGCCTGCAGTCCTCGCTTCCACCAGATTTGCTCACCACCATCCGTGACACGATCCCGATCCCAGACGGCGTGCGGGACCCCCAAGCGCGCATGGACCTCGCGCACGCGGCGCAAGCGCGCGTGCAGGGTGCCGCCGCGCGGGGCGAAGAGCTCCTGCGTGGCGCGAGCGTGCTTTTCCGCGACGCTGTGCGCGTCGTCCCGCCGGATCCGCAGACAACTGCCTCCTCCGCCTCTCACTCCCGCTCTGCGTCTGGGTCCGCGCCGCTGGGCGAAGCTTCCGCCGCCTCCACGGTACCTGCGACGCGCCGCGGTGCCCTGTTGCGAGCTTTGCGCTCGAGCTCTGCGATTCTCCGTATCGACCCTGCCGGCGAGGAGCGCTCGGCCGTGCTGTTTGCTACGTGGGTCGATGCCGCCGGGCGGGATATTGTTCGCGACGAGCCCCGGCGCGAGTCGGAACTGACTGCTGACGATGGGATGCTGAGGAGTACGCTTTCGACTTTGGGTGCGTGTCTCCACACCCGTTTCTGACGGATTGTATATTGGTGCTGATGTTGACATCTTGGCATCAAGTACCAGAGGAGCTATCCGAGGACGTGTTTTGGACACGGTATTTCTTCCGCTTACATCAGATCAACCAGGAGGATGAACAGCGGAGGGCCGTGCTCTCAGGTAAAGTGCCCCCATTTCTCTCATGCCGTCAGTCCCTAACGCCGCTGACTGCTCAAAACTCGTAGCGGGCCCCGCGGAACAAGATGATGAATTCAGTTGGGAGGATGAGGATGAGGACGCGGCGCCGAAAGAACAGCTCTCGCCAACCCCACCCACCGCACCGGTTCTGAATCGGGACAGGCAGCAGAGTGCAAACGCCACATCTGGAAGCATGAGTCCACAGCGAAGCGATGACAGCTTTGATATTGTCTCTTCGGGTCGGGCGAGCGCGGCTGGCGACGCGGGTGCTGCCCCCGTTCACAAGAAAGAGACTTCGGATGGCGATGAGGATGATGAGGAAGATGAAGATGAGGAGAGCGATTGGGAATAATCATGTGTTCAATATGGTTTGTATCTGTGCTCGGGACGGGAAGTTTGATGTGTGGGGATTGATTAATATTGATTTGACGGTCTCGCTCTGAGTCGACTCAGTCGAGTCGCTCACGATATACCCCCTACGTGTTTGCCTCTGAGTGAATTTATCTATGTCTTTTGTACATCATACAATCATACAATACGCATGGATTCTGATGCGTAAAGCCACAAAGAAACAACGAATTGATGGTTCTCTCCGAGTCTAGTGATGTGCGGCAGTTTACAACCCTCAGCACTTGGAGATCCGAGATCCGGGTATAAGTGATAAGCGGCTCGGAACCAGCTGTTTCTGCACCTCTCTGCACGCCCCGTAACGAGCTCCTACACACCTGCGAACACGTCGCTCAGTGTGGCAGAAAACGTTGGGGCTGTCTCATGCGATTTTGACATGATTGCGGAAAAATTAGCTCGACTTGGTGAAAATAAAAATACTTGCATGTCTCCCCCTGACGCAAAATATATTGCTTCTCCCACACATTCACATCAAAGTATATATTATGAACATATGTCCATGATACCAACACTTTGGGCCATGTCCGAATAAGATATGAAAGCCAAGAAAACCAAACTTGTCATGTAGAAGCAGCCCACTGGCAAACGCCGGCGATTCTAACACGGAGGGCCGTTGAGCGTATTTACGTTCATCACCCCGTTTGAATCGTATAAACTGGTGAACGGCTGACACCGGCGGCGGTCGCCAGCGAGAGCGAGAGCCCCATAGAGTAAGACTACGACATGAGATAGAATAGAAAACATCGAGGCATGAATACATGCCCACAGCACTATGACGATGGCAGCTGCGACAGAAGATCTCACATTACAGGAGTGAGCAAGTGCAGTCAGATGCATGGCAAACATGCTTGCAGTCCTCAGTTGTTTATTGAAAGCACTTTATATTTGGTAAGATACACTAGGAAGTCTACCAGAGATAAGTGCTGGGTAGCAGATTAGCACTACTCAGCACTGAAGCATAAGCAAGACCAAGAAGCATAAAGTGTCGGCAAGAAAAGACATGTTTTGCTGATGACCTTCACTCAATGTAGATCACATTAACATTATCAAAATGTCAATTAAGCTCATTGAGCATGCGAGAAAAGAGATGGGCCATGATCTTGATATTGTCTTCCGGGCTGTAAGGATTGAGCTCAGCCTCAGCTCAGTTGACAGGACGATATGATGAGGGTTAACTCACGCAACATCACGCTGGCCCACGTTCAGGTTCAGGCTGCCCATGGCTTTGCTCAGTGGGTCCGGCTCGTGACCGTGACTATGAATGGGCCGAAATGAGAGACTTGCCACCAAAAAGGACAAAAGTGTAAATGAAATGTACGCACGAGGGGTCCACTGACATCCTTGTTGGATCCATCCTTGTTAAACCCCAGCCAAAGTCACTGACATCCCAAGGGCGCGGAGAACAACCTTTCACTCACACTGTGGGAGGGTATTCATTGTAAGTGCCCGAACTGAGTGTGCCCGGGTGCAAACCACCGGCACTGGCAGGTTGGTTATTGAAACCGACGTCACGGTTACCCTCACTAGTAGGTGAGGATGGTCGGACATTGATTTCGGGAATGCCACCGGCAGGATCGGGTTTGAAAGTATCCAAGTTATTCAACTGCGGCTGCTCGAGACCACTGGCAGCACGGGCATTAATGCCATCGTCAGCAGCACCGGATTTCACCCTAGGGTAGGAATTCCACTTATCAGGAAGGCCCGGCCTTTAAACTTGACAAGTAGATTTCCGTACCTGTACTGAGTTGGGGCAGACAGAGCAGGGGAAAAAATAGATGCGGCGAAGGCAACGACAGCGAAATTCATGTAAGAGCGCATGTTCGAAAATATTTGTTATGAATGAAAAAGATCCGAGTGGGCGTGAATGCAATGACTCGAAGTGTGCGAACGAAACGTCTGGGCTAGTACATGGGGGAGTCAAGATCATGGCCATACCTACAAGACAAGGCTCGTGCTCACCAACCAGTGCCTTGGAAAGGAACGAATGGAATGTTGAGGGAGGGGCAGAGGAATCCTTCCTTCCTGACGGACAGCGACAAATTTATACTGTAGTAGAGAGACATCGGTCGTGGCTACTTGGAAATCGCGGTATGCATCGCGGTCGCGGATAGATCTTAAAAAATTGGCCATAAGTGCTGGAAGGACCCCCGATACAGTAATGCCAGCTGAGGTGACCGACGCTGGGTCGGGTGAAAGCTTGATCATGATATCCGCGATCCGCGGTTAGTCTGATCCCGCACACCGGTACCGGTCCGTCACGGTCCACCCTTGAGATCTAGCTTAAGATCTAGATCTAAGGAGAGGGAACCAAGTAGATAAGAATAAGGAATCCATCGACAAGGATATGATGTATCAGTACCCTGGACTGGAGTAGTAAACATTGTACTACTTCACGGCTCAATACCTGGCCCAGTAGTGTGTCAAGGCATGTATAAGAAATTTGTTATGAAATTTCTGGAATTTCTACGATTTTGTTACACCCACTAGAGGTCGGATACCAAGTCCACCACTCTCGCGCCTGGACCGCCAGATTTTCGGGATGTCGGACCGGTCCACCCGGGGTCCTCGGGTAGCTCATTGTGATGGCCACGACCAGCCCACCTTTGTTACCATAAACTTCTCATGTATTTAGATTACACGGGACCGCGCCTTGACCTCAGTCTCAAGCGGTATAAAAATTGGATTTAAAAAAAAAAAAGGCCACGCCGATTTCCGACAAAAGAATCGGGCTCAATGGCGATGCTTACTCTTGACCGGCTGATAAATCCGATTGGCATGACGACATTTTGGCCCCTCTCCTCTCTCCTCTACTATTCTTCGTTTCTAGCCGTTGGCCCAAATATTGATATTTTTGATAGTTGTCGCTATGTCTCTCTTCGCAATATATGTGATTTTATTGTTTTGCGTCGGCTGCCTGATCGGACGAACTGCCTTGGCGTCTCATTGAGTCATTTGGTCGCTGGCCACTCAGTCGCCGACTCGCCGACCCTCAAGGTCTCATGTCGGGTATAGGAGGTCTGCGGCGTAAGTCGAAGTCTGACAAGATCTGACTTGCCCTTAACCCCTCACCGTCGAGGTCGCGGGCAGGGGTCGCAGGGCAGGGCCTGGAACTAGAAGTCGGCGCTCGGGGAGGAGGAGGAGCGGAGAATCACACACGAAGGGGGAATAAATACGTCATTGATTGCCCAGAACTGACTCAACTGCCAGTGAGGTGCAGTGCCGGACTAACAAGACAGACACAATACATAAACGAGGAAGCAAAAGTAAAAGTAGAGACGGCGCTGGCCCTTCTGATGTATGTAGAATCACGGCCCGGTAAGTACCAATTAGGCAAGTCCCCCCTGGCTTGCCTGTACCCGCAGCGTTTAGATGTGCCCCCGACCGCACCCCCTCATAACCCAAATAAATGACCTAGATATGTTGTACATAGTCTTAATCACTCATTTTAGGTGTTTTTTAAGCGCACACTGTGTTTTTACAAGCAGGAACACAATATTTTATGTTTTGTTTCAATTTTTGGTCGGAAAAATGAGCGCTTATTATCTTAAAAAAATCTAATCTACAAGTCTTATTCTACTTCTAAATGCGGTCCTAATGCACGTTGTTTTAAGCGATTTTGTGCAAATTTGATGGAGGAGCTGCACAAATAAAATTGTGCTCGGTCAGATGCCGGAAATCTCCGCCTTGAACTGTAGTTGGCCAGCACGACATTGACGATCTGACGTGTCGTGACAGTGACAGTAGGAGCTTCTCCAGATCCAGATCAATGAGTAACGTCTGTGGTGGTAGCTCCTAGAATTGGATGTGGATCGAGACGATGGGTGGGATCAGTGCGATGCGGGTAATTGGCGAGGGCGAGGTCTCGAGTTATAGGTAAGTCATCGGTTCCTCCGTGCAGAGCGTTTTCAACTGTACGGATATTGAGGAGAATAAGGCTAGCAGGGGTCGTGCTAGTAGCCGTCGAAACCCGTAGTTGATTCCAGAGGCCGCAAAATCTGCTCCGGGACTCGGGTGTGACGTTCTCCGTCGGGAAATTGCAGGCCGCGAGCAGGGTCTCGGGAAGTATCTTGTCCTTATATTAAGGGCCTGCGGAAATTGACAAGCCCATGAGCGAAGCGAGGTTGTCGAGCTTCTCACTAGCGTGTTGTCCAGCAGAGGTGGCATCGGATGTCGATATCGAGGACTCGGAGCGCAACAAGCGCTCGTACTCGTCGGAGGTAAAGGGACTGACGGCGATGGCGCTGATGCACTTTGCGAGGAGCTGGAGCTCCAGATCCGCATTCGCGTTGCCGGCAAACCGTCGTGCGACGAGAACGAAGTCAATGCGCTGAAAAATGGTCGGCTTGGCAGGGAGGGTGTGTGTGTAGAAGAAAGTGCGTTCGAGCAGGAAAGGATCTAGTTCCATCACCTGCAATGATAGCCTGATCCGTCTCTGCTTGATGTCGTCGGGTAAGGTGGTCGAAGAAATAGTATGGTGCATGAACGACAGGATCATACGAGGCACGTGTTCCTCGTAGAAAGGCCGAAATACTTGTCCTGGTTGTTTCACGAGGTCCGAATCGTAGACGCCAGGGATGCTTTCCGGAAAGCGTTCGATGTCTTCATCGTCATCTAGAGCACGGAGCAACCATGCTACCATCTCATAAGGTAAAGATGGATGGCGTTTGATGAGTTGATCTGCAACCTGATCTACGAGGTCCAATTTCAGCCAGTCAAATACAAGGAAGGCGTTATGGCCGGGGGGGCTGAAAAGTGATTTGCGAACCCGTAGAATATATCTGAGATATAGTGCCATATTGTATATCACTCTGGAGAGTGGGGTGGTGTATATGGTGTGGCGATGAAACGATGTCAATGAGAGGAAAATATAGACAAAGAAAAGCAAGGGGGAAATGAGGGAGACTGCGAGAGAGACGCCGAAATCCAGAGAGGTCTGCGATAGTAGGTCAATGAGTCCAGCAAGGAATGTGAGGATGGCAATATCCAGTAAGAGGTGCAAGCCGTCCAAAATGAGCTGTAAGGAATCTAGTGATCCTTTGTGCCTCACAGATGCTTGAATGAGTGCACGGCTATGTGGTCTCTGCCGAGGCTGAGTCATAGCCATGTATCTTCGGATCCAGCTTTGCAGTAACATCGCAAGCAATGCGGATGAGAGACTCATTGCTAGGCCACAAAACCATAGGATTTGTGTAGTGCTCGGCGTAGAGAGAGTAGAGGGTCCAAAATCCGTGTCGGGTGTACTAGTGTTCAAATTAGCTGCAAAGGCTTGTACCTGCAAGATCTGTTCAAGGAGGGTGACCGAATCATCCGGAGCCCTGGATAAAGTTGCAATAAAAGCCGGTGCAAGGAATGCCGCAATAGCGGCCGAGACTAGACCACTCTGCGAATGTCCGGTAAACATTGAGGTGCTCAAAGAAGACTGTAACGCACGAGGACAATTAGATCACGTATGTGCTCCATCCAATTGCCAACCAACTCCCTGTCGAAGTCCGCCTTCTTTCTGTTGTACAAGGCGACAGGGCATTGGATCCATCGAAAGATTTTCCCGTTGGTATTGAGTATTGTTTCTGGGGCGGATAATCAGTACCATTGGGGGCACCTAAACAGGGGCACGGTAAGCAAGTTAAGGAGTCAGTATAGAAAAAACATGCCCACCGATCTCAACGGCTGCGTGATGTACAGCACTGGAATTGGAGTCTGACTGTGTAGTCGTAGTCCGAGCGGGATATCGCGCCATTTTTCTGTGAGTATAGTATGCGGAGTGGGATCTGCGTGCGTGAGTTCAGGTCCTCAATATGATTGCGTGCCCGGGATCACTGGGATCGAGGACACGCGCGCACGCGAGAGAGAGAGAGAGTGTGTGTGTGTGTGTGAAGCCCAAGCTGAGGAGAGGGAAAGGAGCATGAGGGAATGCCGCACGCGGCTCAGCACGAACTTCGGACGGACGGTGGGGACGGTGGGGACACAAGAAACAAGACGAGAAGGGACGAGAAAAAACTCGCGGGACCGGGAGACGTAATGCCCTGGTCTTTCGATGAGGCAGCGGTGTGGACCTTATAGCACCAGCAACGTACATTGCTTGTCCTTTAGAAATATAGGTGAGATCTAAAGAAAGCAAGGGGAGGTTGTACCTGACATATGTCGGGTTTGTCGGGCGTGTCGGATGTGTCAGAAAAGTCGATCGGCCATCGTGATGCAGTACAGTAGACTCCATCCCAATCCATAGCCCTCCGTGGACACCGAATGCTATGGGTTATCAGGATTCCAGAGAGGTGCCTTAGTCGATTCAACCCTATGGAGACAGAGTCGATCGGCACAATCCTGATACACACCGAGATGACCATCATTCAAACAACGCAATAATGCGTCATGAAGGTGTACCCAAAGGCGGTACACTTGAATCGCACGAATATAGGAAATCCATCAGGAATAAGCCCAACCCCAACAAGTCCAACAGACTAAGCCCCAAAGCAGGTATCAAATGTGCTTAAACCCAGAATCAAAGGTAGTACCCCGACCAAACCATCGCTCATACAGGAATGAGATAAGGTCCTGGCCAACCATGACGGACACAAACACGAAAGATGGCCCGGGCCAGCTCGCACAATTGAACTTCTTATCAGAGCGACGATGCGAGCCCAATGAAAGACGACTTCTTTTCACACCAATAAGACGCATTGGCAATTGGCAATCACATACACGTTGCCCGAGTCCCTGGTCATGAGTCCGATTAGGTGGGGCACTCGGGGTTTGGTTTGCCGAGGCGGTGAAAGGCATTCTCTGCTGGGGGATAGATCAAACTTCTGTCATCGCCGAAATTGCGACACACCCCATACACCCTGCTTGCCTAACATTATCAAGCTCCACACCACAAGCCTTGCCTCGGAGGAAAGCTGGATATGATTGACCACAACGTGCAGAGTGTATGTATCGCGCATCAGAAAAGCACGCTTGATGATACTTTTAATACACACTTGAGGGCAGTTCAAGCAGATCAAGAGGGCAAAAAGTGTTTTCAAGTGAAGAGCATATAAACGCATTGATAGTTGATTTCCATCCGGTCATTCTCCGCTCGGAGCCAGCCGAAATTGCGAACACTGACTCTGCTCTGAACCTTGGCCCCAAACGACGCTTTTTACCGCTCTCACATAGGACTATGGACGGTCTGGGCCTGGACCCCGTCTCTGTATGTACGATTTTGCAGCGTCAATGAGCCGGTCAAAAAGGGTCGATATAACAAAACAAAATACCTGTGGCATCTCCTTCGTCATCATGGACGTCCTTGTTAGCGCATCTCATCTCTCTCTTTCTCTTCTCTGACGCTACTCATAATGAGGATGTTCCCTCTCGGCTTTCCTGCGCACGACGCTACGGGGGCGCTGGGCACGTCGTAAAGGTCCTCCGATCATTTGCACCCATAATTCGGTAAAGTTTACAGCCAAGGCACGTCCCCCAAGGCTCGAGTTGGGGGGAGATGGCGTCGGTGATGTGTACGTGATCCACTCGTTCCCCTAATTCTCATTGACTCTCCCAAGCAATTTAATCCTTTGCCGCCGGCCCTCCTCCCAGCACAAGAAGAAATGTCCTTCCGAACTAGACCCCCGCATTATGATAGCTCTTGTGTGGTGGGTGTTGCCTATATGTCCCCGGACGGTGGCGGTACTGTACAACAACGCGCTGCGCGGGCGCGGGTATGAGTGCGGGGATCAAAGGATTTGGCTGTGATGGTGTGGAAAGTCTCCACCAAGTAGGCCAGCATGCGGTGCGTTTCGTCTTTGTCATTCGTTCTCTTTTTGTTTCGTTATCGCCGTGTAATATACAGCATGCGCCTTTTGGATGTTCGGGTTTTGCGTGTGCATTTCGTCGACTTTGGCAGGTCGCCCGTGTTACCTGTACAGTTGTGCTGTACTCTGCGCTCGAGGGTTGGGTTAATAGCGTGGTCTCCCACTTTCGAGCGATCGCCGGCCCTGAAGTCAGGCACGGCTGCACGTGAGGAGCGTGGCGTCGTCTGGGGTGGCAGCACTCAATGCACCCTCTCCGGACTCTCATCTGCGTGAGCCATTTCAGAGTCTCTTTTCTCGCGCTTTCCTCCTTCGACGCCCATGCTTATCTCGACTGGCACCTCGAGCACTTCATATAGTTGGCACGACCCGCTACGCTTTAATTGTGTTGGTACTATGATTGTGAGAGGCGTAAGTATGATACCGGTCACGGGGCCGAGGCAGTGCCCTTTCTATGGTTTATCGCCTACGCCCAGTGAACACAATTGCGTCCGCAGCGCCACGTGTGAGGCACGGCGCGTACCATAGTTATCCTCATACAGTGCTCGGTAATAGGTCCCAACGCACAGTAAGACTTCCCTCTTCGTTTCTCTGCCTGTCCTAGTACCTAATGTTGTTTACAATGTCTCAGGATACCCGTTCTGGGCACTCCTGTTGTGGCCCCTTTCACCTCTGATCCATCTTATCATTCCATATCCATCAGTGACAGTACAGCCAACAAAGTATTCGCAGCGTTGTCTATGTCCTTCTGACATGATGGGAGACGACATCGAGGTATTGCCATCCCCAGAACTAGAGCCTAATGTCATTTATCGTCCATCACACCGCATGCGTGACCCCCTGCCCCTGCCTGATGGACATGAGAGCGCCATCGAACTTACCGATCCCACAGACGATCACAACAGTGCGCCATGCGAGAGGGTTAAGCGGCGAAAAGAGGTCGTGGACAGAAATGCTGGAATAAGTACTCCATTGGACGTCCTAGTTGCACTTCCCCGAGCTTTGCGGTGCGGTAGCATGCCTCGTACTCGGTTTTCGTTGTATTGACATCGCAGTGTTACAGCCCCCACATGGCTAGTACTGGACTCATGCACAATGCGACACATCAGACGAAGTCACGAAAGACCCCTGATCACATACTAGTACCCCGTGCCGATTCTATTTCCGTTCTCAGACAGGAACCCGGAGTAGTACAAGCCAGGGGTCCAACACCCCCCGCAATCCCTGGTAATCCTCAGGCTCCCAACCACCATCTAACTCCTCCTTTCGAATATATTCCACTGGGGCATGAATCGCCACCGCCAGCTACCGCTGATACTCCGGATGTTGTGCGAGAATCCCTGGAGAGACTTGTTGAACGGGTGCGTGAGGTGGTCCCCGATGTCCTACCCGCGCACGTCTTCAGGCTTCTTTCTATTCACGAGACTGTCTTTGCCGACAACCTCCTCGATGTAGTAATTCATATACTACTAGAGGATCAGTCATATCCCAAGGATCTTAAAGGGAAAGCCAAGGCAAGAGAAGAAGATGAAGAAGACGAGACGACTGTGGGGTTTTTAGAGGACACCAATACGAACGTAGACTACCTGCCTCTGGATGCGAATTGGCATCTGGGATCAGCGTATTGGACGTTATCTTTGGTGCGTTCCGAGTACCTTTCTTCCACGCACTGCTGACTTGCATGACAGCAATACCTTCGCACAAATTTTCCCCAACTCGATCATACGTTCATTCATGAGGTCCTTGCCTTACAGGACGGTTATTATATCTCTACCTATCTGTATCTCTTGCAACAAGGTGCTATCCCGAGCTCAGTCGTGCCACTCGCTCCTCATCTAGGGAATGGGAGCGGCGAGTCCAGCAGCAAATCTTCTGGCGATGAGGACCAGTTCATGAAGGAACATGCCTGGCTCATTCAGATGCTAGCCGACCATCCTGGCTCACCAGCGTCAGACGCCGCATCCCATGATATCGAAGATAAGGGGGAAGACATTGAATGTGGCTGTTGCTTTTCTAGCTACTCTTTCGTAAGTATTTCTGGATCTCAGTTTTCGTCCGCTTAAATTCACCCTCAGAGCGAAATGGTACAATGTGCAGATACCCACCTCTTTTGTACGAGCTGTTTGACATTCTATGCATCTGCAAAACTAGGGGAACAGAGCTCAGATCTCCATTGTATGGACGTTTCCGGCTGCAAGATGGCGTTTCCACATTCCGAGTTGCGCCGTGCCCTCCCGGAAACATTATTCGAGTTATACGAGTGTATTCTTCAACGCCGCGACATCGAGTCTGCAGGCCTCGAAGGTCTCGAAGAATGCCCGTTTTGCGATTACAAGGTCGTCATAGACGTGGACTTCCATACCAATAAGGTATTGTGGTGTCAGAATGAAGTGTGTGGGAAGATCAGCTGCCGGAGGTGCAAGAAAGAGGTGGGTATTGTACAAAGTCCGGTCTTCCTTCAGAAATTGCTTACTCTCGGTGATTAGGATCATCTACCTAAATCTTGTGAAGGTGTGTTACCATCAATCGCATTTATCTTGTCCAGACCTCATGCTAACTGCAAATCAGAGGCGGAGAGAGACAAGAACCTGGATGGAAAGCACGCAATCGAGGAAGCAATGAGTATGCGCTTTTCCTGTTTTGTGTGATGTATCTTATTCATCTGAATATACTAGCTCAAGCGTTAATGCGCAACTGCCCTAAGTGTCAGAAGGGTACGTGTACATTCGAGGCCTCCTTCATGCCAAGACTTACCAACTACGTGAAGCTTTTGTTAAGGAATACGGTGTAGGCTATCTAGTCACCAATAGGATGCTTGTCGCTGACTAGTACTCGCCAGTGCAACAAAATGACCTGTACATACTGTCGTACGGTGTCCTGCTATGTCTGCCGTTCCATCATTATCGGCTACGATCACTTTGACCAATCCGTGAGGTTCCTCCCATCCTTCTTCTGATAGGCCCTTGACATGAGATACCCATAGCGTCCTGGTCATGCTCAACGGACCGGAAGCAGTTCAGGGAAGTGTTCTCTCTGGGACACTGGAGACGGGGATGTCGAGGTACCGATTTATTTGCAATAATAACTGACACACGAACCTCTGATAACTTCTTTAGGTCGCTGCTGCGGCTGAAAAGGCTCTAAAAGAGTTTAAGTCACTTCACCCAGACGTCCGGGATGAGGATATCGATATCCGAGTCGTCTTGGCACCTCCACCTCAGCCCGCCATACGCATACACGACGCTCCTGGCAGAAGCCCTCGACTTACCCCGCCACCGGCTTATGATGAGATCGACCACGCTCCCAATGCCCGCGTCCCAATTGCCCACCCTGTCCCGGCGGATCCTTTCCCGGCATTACATGCTCCACCATTCAACCCCGAGCACCTCGTTGCGCGTGGTTTCGGCGAATTGCATCGAAGTCCGCGTCCGAAACGGGATACTCCAGTGATGGACTCGATGCCGGTTCCCCCTCAGATCAACCCCGCTTTGCGAGCTCTTCCTTCCACCCCTATGCCCAAGCCCTCGTCCCAGGACCAGCCTTTGCACCAGCCCCGACCCTTGCGGCCCCTTCCGCTGCCATCGCATCTCCTTCTTCAGTGAAGGTTACCTCCAATTCAGGCGCGTGCAGGTCCTAGGTCTAAGAGGATGGTAGTTAGAGGGAAACGCAGACTTGGTAGGCGCAGCATTACGCGTGATGCGGAACACGGTGAAGCGCATTTTCACTTTTCAGGTTAGGTTCTTTGGAGATTACTGATAGACGTACCTACATTCTGTGGACTGTACAATACTCAGGCTGTATGTAGGCTGGAATGATGGATCCTTTACATCACATGGAAGACATTACCAGGCCACTGTGGTATAGTGGGCCTTGACACTGGCATCGTTAAATAGGAGATGAGATCAGCTTGGTGTTGAGGACGGTACTCTACCGGGATTCATCTGTCGCGAGAGTAACCAATTTCGCAAAGCGGGTTTAGAAGCACATACTATATGGAGGTCCTCACGGACGTTCGCCAGGAATTGAGAACCGAGCTCCGAAGAAGAGACCCGACGTATGGCATGCGAGAATCCCGACAAGACTATGCTCATCCACTCATTCCGTAGAAATTGGGAAAGGGTGAGTGAGAGTGGGACTGAACGCCATTTCTGTGGAAGACCATGGCATTAGATTGAACTTGATTGTCACTTTCGGACATCGACAGTGGTGGGCGCTCAGTATGCCCAGTTGTTCGTGCCCACACGGCTGCAGTGGACGCGCTGTACGAGGCAGTCTAAGCCAAGGTGGCGGGCATCCGCGTGCCACAGCTGCTGGAGGATGCCATGGTGGTACTAGTAGCGTTGTTTCCAACGCGAGCGCGACAACAACAGCAGTGATTTTGGCGGTAGTCATGGGTCAAAACCGTATGCAACTCTTCAAAGTTGGTCGACCTCGGGGCGTTCAAGTTGCCGCGTTGTCGCTCATGTTGCAAGTCTGGTGTGTTTCGGCTGTACTCGACGAGAGCGAGACCAGCCTGACTGGTCCTAAAGGGCCCTCGGCGCAGCGTCAGACGCTGGATGTGCGCACGGGTATGAGTCGGCCTTTGGGCGAGACAGGAAACTCGAGGTCGACACTCGGGTCGAATGGCAGCTCGGAGAATTCTCACACGAGAAGGAATGCGACTTTATGCGAGTTAAATGGATGCTATATTGACGGAACTGAGCAAATACAGCGGAGAGTCTGGCTGGTTCCACAGGAAGACCAGCCTGAGGTAACGAGTCAGAGTAGGAACAAGGGAGTCGGTTCATGTCAAAACGGGTCACCGCGAGCCAAGGGCTAGTCAGCTTTCACAGAATTGACGACAGGAGTTATGTCCCCCGTGAGACGATGATCGGGATTAGTGCATTGTGGGTAATCGGCGGAGGCGAAGGGAGGGTCGTCGGTGCCTGTGTGCAGGGTGTTGTAAACGGTACGGACGTTGCTGAGAATCAGGCTCTGGGTCGTAGGATCCTCGGTCGTTAGTTGATTCCAGAGGTCGCAAAATTTGCTCCGGGACTCGGACGCGACGTTTTCTAGTGGGAAATTGCAGGCCATAGACAGGGTTGTGGGAGGTATCTTATCCCTGTATTGAGTCTCGGCGGACCGCAACACCCCCATAAGCGAAACTAGGTTGTCGAGCTTCATGCTGTCAAGTTCAAGTTGTCCCTCAGAGTTGGTATTGAATGTCGATAAGGGCGACCGGCGCTCGATGATCGAAGCCAACGCTCGTCCATTAGCTCTTCTGACGTGATGTTACTGATGGCGACGGCGATAGTGCACGTTGCGAGGAGCTGGACGTCCAAATTCGCGTTCGCCTCGCGGGAGAACCGATCTGCGACGAGGACGAAGTCGATGCAACGGAAAACGGTCGGCTCGGGGAGGGAGAGGATATGGGAGAAGGTGCGCTCGAGTAGGTATGAATCTAGCTCCATCACCTGGAAGGACAGCTTGATCCGTCTTTGCTTGATGTCGCCGGGCAAGGTGACGGAAGACAACGTACGATATAAGAATGACAGGACCGCGCAAGGAACTTGGTCCCTGTGGTGATTCCGAAATATTTCCTTTGGTTCTTTCACGAGGCGCGAACGATAGAAGCCGGGAAGGCAGTCCAGAAAGCGTTCAAAATCTTGGTCGTGATGCAAAGATTGGAGTAACCACCCCGCTATCTTCTTCTCGAGCAACAAAGGCTGTGTTTCTATGAGCTTCGCTGCAACGAGATCTGCGAATTCCAACGTCGCCCAGTCAAAGCGGAGGAAGGTGTTGGATCTGGGATCCGGGGAAGATTTGAAATAGGAATTTTTAAACGGTCGAATTAGTTTGGCAGGTCGTCTGATATTGCGCGTCATTCTGGAAGTCGGGGTAGAGTGGGCCGGATAAGCGATATGAGGGTGAAGATTGCATATAAAGATCCGAGGGGAGAGAGAATGATGATGAGCGTCGTAAAGCTGCCGTAATGCGATTTGTTGAGAGGTACCAGCATGATGAGGCCAGCGATGAAAGTGAAGATGGAACCGTCCAATAGGAGGTGCAAGAAGTCGACAGTGAGCTATAGGGAATTCAGCGACCCTTCGAGTCTCACAAATGCCCGAATGAGTGCACGGCCACGTAGGCTTTGCTGGAGCTGTGTCATGACGATGTACCTTCGGATCCAGCTTTGCAATAACGTTGCAAGCGCTGAGGAAGAGAGACTCATCCCTAGGCCACAAAACCACACGACATATATCTGGCCAGCGTGAGGCGCGGGATCCGAGGTGGGGATGTCCTTCTGAGATGGGGCACTAGAATTGGTCAAGTTGGCTTGTAACTGGTAGGTCTGAGCGAGCCAGAAGGCCGAGACATCCTGAGAGGTCGGTTAGGATGCTATATAGAACTGTGCAAGGAACGCCGCAATAGCGGCAGAGACTAGACCACTCTATCAATCAGGCTCGGTGAGCGTCGAGGGTCCGAGTCGAAGAAACGCGGCGTTACGCGCCAGGACCATCAGATCACGCGAATGCTCTAACCAGTTGTTAACCAACTCCCTGTCAAATTCCGCCGTCTTTTCGTTGTACATGGCGTATAATGCATAGCATCCATCGTAAAAGTGGCTCGATACTTCTGAAAATTGTTCATCACTCTGGGGTGGATGTATGATATCACACACGCCACCTGAACAGAGGTGATAAGACGCAAGTTGGGTTGCCAGTGTCAAGGCCAGTGTACTACGGTAGAAAATGCGCACTCACCCATCTCAAGTGTCATATGTTTGGTGTCTGCCGGTGCGGGATTCTTTTCCATGTGTGTTTGGTGAGTATCCGAAACTGACTGAGAACAATGGTGCTGCGGCTAGAGTTGGCAGTGTCTCGGTCGAGCTCTGACAGTCGATTTATATCAATGGACTTGTGACCCTTCCCGTTGACAGTACTGTACGTGTGTGCCCATACGCAAGCCTCGTGTTCTTTAGTATGTCGATGTCAATTCCATTCAGCTGTCCGATCACTAGACCTTACTTGCGATGGTATCATACGACGACTGGTGAGTTTAGCTAGCATTCCCAGCAGGAACACTGGGCTTCTTTGACATCCTTCAATGGGCCCATGTCCTCCTCAGTCTGCTGGACAAAAACGGTCCATGTAGGGTATTGTTAACTGTCCCTTTAACCGCGCACGGCTCAATTTGTTCCTAGGTATCTTCGTCGGATGTATGATCAACTGACCATCCAGCGACTGGCCATTTCATCTCGCTTCGCGCCACCCTCGGTTGACAGATGCATGTCCTTGGTGTCCTTTCCACGTTTGCGACGCAGCCAATGCCTGTCATAACTAATGTTAGTTAGGACCCGAATCGCACCGAATGACACTGAATATACCGCTGCACATTCTGTATTGTACAAAACATGGGTCGTGGACTGAGGCCTAGCGGGTGGGTGTCTTTGCGCTGTTTCATATGGTACGCCCCAACTGACTCGGAGTTGCTGGCCCTGTTTCTGACGACGGGAGTGTAATCGCATTAGGCCTTCAGTTGTTGGGGGCTGTAAACCCTGCTTTATATATGTCAGCTTGGTATGCCAGGATTGAGGAGGAAGCCAGTTCGGGTCGATTTAATCCTTCAGTTCGACCCCCGTGATTACTCCTATGCTTGAAATCGATGCTAAGCTCGAAGGGTGTTTCGTGTAGCAAGTACTAGCACTTACTATGCGAAGCGCAGGCATACACGCCGTCCTGTAGGTCGACGTCAAAACCCGCATTACCGTACAAATGCTGCACTGGGTCGTGAATTTAAGTAGTTATAATGTATGAAAAATAACTGAATAAACAACAGAAATTGCTGAATTTCAGTGAAATTTCGGCTATAAATTGTGTGAGAATTCAGTAATTTTGCATCATTAAATTCATTCAAATGTGACCCATTTTCAGTACCTTGATTCATGTGTTATCAGCATGTTAAATCACACATTATTCATTGTTTTTTCTTTTTTTTTTTCAGGTGGTTTTTACACAATAAAGTTGTGATTTTCATGCATTATCAGCATGTCAAATCACACATTATACTGTCAACATTACCTGGTTTGTAAAATTTAAAAACTATAAGTAATTTACAGAATGAATATAAGATCTTTTCATTGTCCATAATTGGAAAATATGTCTGATTAAATTTAAAGTTTCTTCGGTTAACACAAAGGAATACCAGTGA
>Ga0137394_10000453_pt1 | contig 28861 bp, 35 predicted proteins | sample czobulk116metaG_FD_108278 | JGI IMG/M metagenome (GOLD analysis project Ga0137394, IMG submission 108278) | Vadose zone soil microbial communities from Angelo Coast Range Reserve, California, USA - czobulk1.16 metaG | ecosystem: Environmental > Terrestrial > Soil > Vadose zone | place: USA...
AAAAAAGGATCAGGATCAAGATCACATAGTACGGAGGTACGGAACGGAACAGCATCACAAAACGAGGACATGCGGAGCGCTCAAATAGCCTAATATATCCTTACAAGTGGCATCTGTACCGTATTTACGCGGCGCAAAGCCCTAACACAGTCAGAGCCGGGGTGACGACAGGGTAAGTGGTCCAGACAAGGGACAGCCTTAGAGGTAGAGGAAATCTGCAAAATATTCCCTCGAGAACGGTCCCGTTCTCGACTGCTCGCTTCGGGTTTGCATATCACATAGTCTCAGCTTAGCAGCGTGGAAAGTATGGGTTTGTAGGACAATGGCGATTTTGTGATCGAGCTGACCGTATTCAGGCGTACGGGTTTGTAGGATAAACGGCATTGCCAAGAGCTCTGATTGGATGGGATTTAATCAAACCTCGGCGCTGCGCGGGACATGTAGTGTTGTCTTCAGTTGCGATCTATGATGTGGGTGCGCCGCGTCGCCGTCTTCTGCTAACCATTCGTGACCTTCTATTAGTGGCCCAAGTACTTACGCAGCTCGTAAACGGAAGGTCGTGGAGCGCATTGAAGGGGTTTCAACGGGTTGAATTGCACAAGCACGAGCCTGAGAGCTGGTGCATCTGTTTTCGGCTTGGAAAGGATAGAGCTCGAGCCATATCTTACCCTCGCCCCTGCTCCACTTTCCTCGAATCGGTAGATACAGCCACCACTGCAGTACGATCTGATACCACTGGCGCAAGACCATGTAGTCTTCCAGATGGCAACTTGGCTTTCCGAAACGAGAGACATCGCAGCTCGCCGCTCTATTGCTCCCCTGATTTCTGCCTTAGTTCACTGCAGTACGTAACTGCCGTTCCGCACCTTTTTCATCGTCCAACTCCTTTCCACTGACCGTCTAATCAAACGTCTATGTAAAGGTGCGTTGTCGTTCGCCGAACACGGTGCATTTCGTGTTTCACCCCAACAGCAACGGGGATTCTAGTCGCTCATTCCCTGTCACATCTTCCTCGGAACGATCTCACCCGTCTGTTGGAGAACCACTAGGATAATTGATTTGATTTTTGCGGTATTCTGTTAATCGTACTACGGGGGGTGCTGTACCAAAGGTGCATAAATGGACTAGACAAAAAAAAAATCCCTGGCCGATATTCATGCCTGTAGTCCTCCCAGACGGAAATCTACACTGACAAAACGAGATCAGTGAACAGGGTATCTGATTAAGCCCGTGACCACAGGCAGGTCAGCGACGACGCAGCCAGCAATGTCGCCTTAGACATTCCCCCAGCCAAAAAGTAGTGGAGAGAGGGGTTGAAGAAAATGAGAAAGGGAGAGTGTTCCATCCGTTCGACACTCCGTTAAAGTCAAAGTGTTGTCTTATGTAAGGAGGTCTCGGCCAACTCCGCTACGAAGCCAAAGCCAAGCCTGACCTCCACCCGTGCGCGACGTCAAAAAAATCAATCAAGAGACACAATGGCCATCTCAAATGAAGTCGACGATAGCATCGATTTTTTGGATATCGAGGAAAAGTGCGTGCCGGTGCACCTGTAACGAGCAGAACATCATTCAAAGTTTTCCCAGGTACAAAATCCGCCTCGAAGAGGGATTCGACCACATCCTTGTTGTCGATGGTGTCCCCGTTATTGACAAGTCAAGACTTGAAAGGCTCTTGTCAAAAATCGCGAAAGAGTTTACACGGAAAGGCGCCGCGATCAAAGTCGATGATATCTCCATGCCATGGAATGAGACTGGGAAGAGCCATGGGTAAGTCTATCGCACATTACGTCGTAACCTGACCAGCGAGCCCGCACAGATATGCCTTTATCGAATTCAGAAATGCTGACGCAGCCAACTACGCCCTCAACGCAATGAACGGTCATCCGTTCGATGCAAGACATACGTTCCTCGTCAACCGCTTCACCGACATCGAGAAGTTTGCCGAGCTAGATGAGACGTATGTAGAGCCACAGCGAGAAGAATACCACCCAAAAGTGTGTCTCCAATGTCGTTTCCTAATCTTCACAGTAAGCGGACGTGACCACAGGAGCATTTACGTGCTTGGCTGGCCGATCCCCTGGGTCGTGACCACTATGTAACATACCGCGGAGATGAAGTCTCAATACGTTGGCACGGACGGCCCTCACAATGCGAAGTGGCCTTCGAAGATCATGTACGCATCACTATATTGACTTGATCTCTCGCTCAACATGTCGGGGCGTAGCAAAACCTACGAACAGAACTATACGTCTCGTGGTCCCCGCTCGGCACATACATAGCGACCCTCCACCGACAGGGTGTCCGACTATACGGCGGTCCTTCCTTTCAGCTCCAGGCTCGCTTCTTCCACCCCTCCGTCCGACTCATCGACTTTTCCCCTTGCGAACAATACCTCGTAACCTGGTCGCATGAGTCCATCGTCGTGGCCGAGGACATGCCACAAGGTCCTCGCTTTTTCTCTCCCGAAGATGAGGGCAACAACATTGCCATCTGGGACATCAAAACGGGTCACCTACTGCGCACCTTCCCCTCCATCCTCCCGGAAGGCGAGGGCACGAAGAAACAAATGGCTTGGCCCGCCCTCAAATGGTGCGCGGATGACAAGTATACCGCCCGGTTGACACCAGGTCAGCAAATTAGCGTTTATGAGTTGCCGGGAATGGGTTTGCAGGGAAAGAAGAGTCTCAAAATCGAGGGCGTCGTCGATTTTGAGTGGTGTCCGCACGGAGAAAAAGACAAAGAGGATGCCACCAAGGCGTCCAAGAAGCCCATAGAAAACATGCTCGCCTACTGGACACCTGAAGTCGCCAACCAGCCAGCCCGCGTTACGCTGATCAACTTCCCTGGTCGAGCGGTCCTCCGCCAGAAGAATCTGTTTAACGTCTCAGAGGTAGGAATATACAATACAGACGTGCCTCCAAATTCACCCATGGTGCTGACTGTCCTTTCAGTGTCGGCTGTATTGGCAAAATCAGGGCGACTTTCTCTGTGTACGCGTTGACCGTCACACCAAAACTAAAAAATCCATCTTCTGCAACCTCGAGATTTTCCGCGTATGCGAGAAGGACTTTCCTGTGGAAGTCGTTGAGCTCAAGGGTATGATACATCTTATGTTGCAGTCCTCTGTGGTCCCTTATGGCGCCTGCAGATAACGTTACAGACTTTTCATGGGAGCCAAAAGGCGAACGCTTCGTCATCGTGTCGAACAGCGATCCCAATCTCGGCAATTCGGGTGCGGGTGTCAATATCAAGACGGATATCAGCTTCTATCAACTTGATCACAGCAAGAATGACTTCAAACTTCTCCGTGCGTACACTGCTATAATGGATTTGAACTTAAATCGTACCCTCGTCACAGGCACCCTTGCCGGCCGCACGACAAACACCATCCGGTGGTCCCCGCGCGGGCGCCACGTCGTCCTCGCGACCGTCGGCTCGACGTCAAAATCCGAGCTGGAGTTCTGGGATCTCGATATCAACTCGGACGATACGGTCAGGAGAGATGCGCCCAAGGAGGACTGGGCCGCCAGCATCCAACAACTTGGCCTGGCAGATCACTATGGCGTGACCGACGTCGAGTGGGACCCGAGCGGGCGATACCTCGCCACCGCTGCGAGTGCCTGGACACATACGGTACTGTACCCACCTGCTACTGCGCTCAGAAAAACTTTGCTTTCTTACTTACCCGCCCGTCGTGCACCTCAGATCGAAAACGGGTATGCGATATGGGACTTCCGCGGCCAGGAGATTGAGAAGCACCTACTGGACCGGTTCAAGCAGTTCCTGTGGCGACCGCGGCCGCAGTCGTTGCTGGCGAAAGAACAGAAGCGGACGATCCGGAAGAACCTGCGGGAGTACTCGCGCGCGTTCGAGGAGGCGGACGCGGCAGAGGAGACGACGGTGAGCGCGGAGCTTGTCGCGCAGCGCAAGCGTGCCGTGGACGAATGGAATGCGTGGCGGGTGCGCTTCGCGGAGGAGGTGGCCGAGGTTCGGCCCATGCGTGGGAAGCGCGGCGAGCTGCCCACGCGGAAGCAGGACGAGGACAAGGAGGAAATTGAGGTTTGGGTCGATGAGGTTATTGAGCAGTTTGAAGAAGTCGTCGAGTAAGCACCCGGATGTTGTATAATGTCACTTGTTTTGGGGAGCATGAAGTGCGAGTTTTCTTCGTTCGTAAGAAGTCAGGGTCTTGTGGAAGCGGCAGCGCTGCGCTTTATCGAAATTACGCGCGCGCTAGTCAAATCCTGCATAGACTGCCTTTTGCTTATAGGCAATATTTCCTCAGGGAAGACTGGCGCTGCTGTGTAAAAAGGATAATCTCAAGGCTTTTCATCGTATCGCGTCAGGAAAATAGACGATTATTTGCTCCAAGGCCGCACTGCTCATCTTACCAGACACGGCCGAATGCTTATCCGCCCTCACCGCGTGGAAAGGACGATCTCTGTGTCGTTCGGTCATCCTTGATCCCGGACCTAGCTGCGAACCTTTTCCGTCACGGTGTTCGTCAACCACCACCGTCTGATACTATTTGCGTCTCGCCGATCTATACCCCCCCCTCCACCATGGAGGACCCTCTTGAGCATACGATATTACCCATTCCATCTGATCCCTCCGACGGGCCGTCGTTGCTCAGTCTTCAACTTCTTTCCCTTGGTTCCCGGCGCCTACAGTACTGCCATCCCACTCCTTCTTTGTCGACCATCTCCGAGTCCTTTCTACTTACCGTCCGATCAAACATCTATGTAAAGATGCGTTCTCGTTCGTCGAATACAGCGCATTTCGTTTTTTCACTCAGATAGCAACGTAGGTTCTAGTCGCTCATTCCCAGTTGCATTGTTACTCCGAGTCCTTGCAATCGCACCCGTCCTGTTGATGTATACCATAGAGCCACTAGGATGACTGGTCTGAATCACCGTCTGATACTTGCAGGATTCTGTAAATCGTACCTGGGGGCTACACCACAGGTGCGTAAATGAGCCCGACAGAAAAGTTCCTACTCATGAAATGAGCAATCGCCCTCAAAACCTTGTCATGGTTCTAAATATCAACAACAGAGATTTGACTAGTATTTACATTGAGACAATCTGCCTTGTAATATTTATGATAATAAGATCTTGACATATCAGCGCCTACCACGTCGGGCCAAATACGAGGTAACGCTTCAACGGTGGGAAAGATGAGTGTTGTACAAAAAGACAACAGTGTAGAAATATTTCGCAGGCCGCCCTGCACAACCGTTCGAGCACAATCATGGGGAAAAAAGAAGTCAGCAAATAAACAAACAATGGGGAGGGTCAGTCGGTGTCAGAAGGAAGAAAAGTCCAGAAATCCTTCTTCGTTATCAAGCTCACGGAAGACCATCGCTTCCACAATCTTCCTCTTGTGTTCCTCAGGAACCGAGGGGCTATCCGCAACCTCCAGCTTATCGAGTGCAGCAAGCAGCAATGCGTCGGGGTCAGGTAAGGCATCCGCGGCTGTGATAACAATAGCCACGGGCTCAGGTATAACATCTCCTTCGGGCTGAACGTGGTGTCGCGCACGAGCATCGGATCGAGTCTCACAACCCGGTATGGGTTTTTCCGAGACACCGTCCGATTGAATATCACCGATGAATGATTCCCCGTCGCTGATAAGACCTTCGGCGGGCGTTGAGCATCGAGGTGAGTAGTCGGTTAGCATAGGGAAGAAGAGGGAGTCATCGCTGTGTGTTGTCTCGTGTGTGCTGACAGGAACACCGACAGAAGAGGTAGGAAGGGATGGAGACGATAAGGTCGAGGAGTCGGACGCCAGCGAGCACGAGTCGGTTACCAGTGAGGCTGTGGAATCGAGTGAGGAGGGGGTGGAAGTGGAGGCTGCCGAGACAAACGAGCAGAGTGACGCTGCTGCCTCAATAGGGAAGGCCTGGGCCCTGGACTGGTCCTTAACGGCCGTGCGTCGGCTGTCCCTGCTTCCGTGCCGCTTATCCACTTGCGTTCGGAAGCCCATCCCGAGCACGTCCGTGACGGTGACTTCTATTTCCTTCGCAATAGTAACGTGTGCACCGATCTCGGCAGCCATGGCATGTAGCGTATCGAGTGAGGCACGCAAGTCATCCGGCGCAAGGCCGACGAGGGCACCCGAATCTGCAACGCCTAGTTCGTATATGGCTTGGCCGCCGCCTTCGAGCAGGCGCCACTTCATCTGGGTGACGAGGCGAGCAAAGCGAGCGGAAGACGGGCTGATGAGATGAAGCTTGTATTCGACATTACCCTGTATTCAGTTAGGAAATGTCATCGGTACAAGTTAGCGGGCGCCCACCTCTTCTACCTCAGCAGCAAGCTTGGGAAGTAAAAGTTCGTCTTGGCGATAATATGACCTGGACTTGTCGACAGAAGCCGGGGCAAGGACGAGGTCCCACGGCGACGGGACTCTGGGGGATTCGGACTCTGACTCTCCAAACATAATGATATGAGATATGATAACGGATGAGAATGACGCTGTTGTGATTTCCCCGCTCGAGGAATGGCGATTACGCAGATATTCGAGGGATCATGGCGGTTGTTAGGAAGTGGGACAGTTCAAAGGGCGGGGGAACAACAGAAACAGAAACAGAGAGAGCGATACGGAGGCTTGACTCGGCCAGGTCCTCCACGATCACGTGTGCGGGGCATCACTAAAAGCTGCGGTGTGTCCAACAATTAATCAACTTGATCATGTCTTCCTCAGCCGTGAGTCGCGTTATTAGGTTCGCCCTTCCCCTCCCAGTCTTAAATATTCACTCCTAGACAACTATAAAGCGCATTCATCGCGAAATATCTGACCTCAAGAAAGAGGATTTGGGTGACATTTCCGTCGGGCCCGTCTCTAGTGACAACCCTTTTCTCTGGAGGGCACGCATTCCTGGGCCAGAAGGTAGCGTCTACGAGGGTGGGATGTTCAACGTCGAGATTAAGCTCAGCTATGATTATCCGTGCGTACATCTTGCCCACTTTGCGTTCCTGTGAGAAACCCTGAGACTTGTCACAGGTTTTCCGCACCGAAAGTTCTGTTCCAGACCCGGTTCGCAGCTTCTGTTCTTCTATGTGGTTTCCTCGCTCATGGAAATGGTTTGTAGGATATACCACATGAATATCTCAGAGAAAGGAAACGTCTGCATCGACATACTCAAAAACAACTGGTCCCCAGCGCTGTCCATCTTCAAGGTGGTGCTCTCACTCAGCTCACTTCTCACTGATCCAAATCCCTGTACGGTGTTCTTTCCCTTCGCGCATGTATTGTTTGCTCACATCAACCTTCAGCCGATCCATTAGGTATGAATGCGCTCCATCTTCGGCGTTGCGCGCTAACGTTAATATTGCTGACATCACCCAGTGCCATCGATCGCCACCGAATTCCTTCGCAAGCGCCCCATGCACGACTTTATTGCGCGACAATGGACTGAACTGTACGCCAAGCCGCCGCCACCGCCATCGCCCTCACCTTCCATTACCTCCTCAAATCTACCCCCCACATCCACGAATAGTACTGATGCATCCGCGAATACGCCACCTACTTCCGCCAAGGGGAAAGGTCGGGCGAACACACAACCCACGGACGCAAATGGTACCCCCGAACCCCAGACAATGGGCATAGATTTAACGAATGAAGCGACGGAAGCTACATCACGCCCAACACGAGGGTCAAAGAGGCGCAAAGACGTACATTCGGCAGATGCTGTCATAGATTTGTCTGAGGAAGTGGAGTCGAGCTCACCACGGGGTGGGAAGCGGAGACGTGTCGAGGAGCTAGGAGACGTAATTGTCATTGAGGATTAACACACTGTATCTCTGTGCGTGGTCATTGCCTGTATATCATCGAGTACGCATCAAACTTTTTCGTCATCCGTCACGCAGGGTGCCAGTGACAGGCAGTGTAACCACTACAAGCACCACCCGACTGCCTCGCCAAACTCACGAATCGGACGGCCCTCGGCGAGACCGAGAGCAAAGCCAAGGCATTCACGCTCCCGGTCACGCATGCCGCGCATCCCATGAGCCTTTCCTAGGAAATACCATGCCTCGGGGACATCCCAACCCGGTCCCTGCGTAAGATCGGACAACATTCCCGCAACCAGGTCGACGCTGTCCATTTCCGACGTCCCCTCTTTCGCGAGTGTGAGATAGGCTTGGCTTAGGTGGACGGTGGCGGGAATGCTGTCGGGGAAGATGAACAGGGCCTTGTTGAACGCCAGTACGGCGCGATCGGGATGGCCAAGCGCGGTGTGGTACAATCCCAACTATCATTGTTTTTTTGTTTTTTTTTGAATGACGATATTGAGCTCCCCGGCTGTAACGAAAATGGACGTGCTCGCTCACCTGTACCCATACGTTGGGATTCTCTTCATCCCTGACCTCCGCCTCCTGAATTGCGCCACGCGCCTGCTCGATTTTCCCGGATCGTCGGAAAGTCGCGGCGCTCATTAGCCACAGTTCGCTGAGGAGTCTGCGTTCCTTCCTCGATCGCTCCTTTTTCTCGCGGGGAGTCAACGACGGGGGTGGTAATGGAGGTGGCGATTCGGGACGGACGAGCTCGTTGGTCGAAGCGTAAGGGCTGTGTCGACGGGAATGAATCGAAGAAGCTTGGTACGATGCCTGGTCGAGACCCAATACCTTGTACAGGTCGGCTGTGGCGATGTAGGATCAGCGAACGTCAGAAGCAGAGACGAAAATGCTCATCCTTACTGGGCGCCGATGATGTTCGCCGTAGAGTGAGGCCTCCACGTTGCCTGCCCACGCCGTGCCCGATCTTTCGTCCTATCGTCGAAATGCGTCGCTGCTCCTTATGCACCCGGTTCTTCAGCATCTTTTGGACTTTCTTTCCCGCAGACTTATCCTTATCCTTATCCTTCTCCGTGTCGTCGAAAGAGGTCTTGTGCTTTCCGTTCTGGGTGATGGTCCCTTTCTCGTCGTGAGACGCTGTTGTGGGAGAAGAGGGGATGGGTGCGGGTTTGGGGGTGTATACGCCATTGGCGTCACTGTGCAGGGACGATATGCTTCGTGGGTCGTACGAGTCAGATTTTACCTCAATCGAGCGCCCGCTCGTTTCCATCGACGTGTGTTCTGGAAGCGACGACGTTAGCGCATAACGCGGTACCGCAAGGCAAATCTCACGACTCTGGTCCCGCTCAGGCCCCTTTCTCGTCGCAAACCAATGAAACACTTCGATCCATTTCTCCTCCGTCCCCTCCGGCCCTTCGATAAGCTCCGTCAGGGCTAGCTGAGTCATTCGAAGCTGGAGCGCATGCTCAAAGCGCTCTGTAACCGACGGAGGCGGATGGTCTGGAAGAGGTTGGAGAAGCTCTGCGGCTAGTGGCAGAGTGTGCGAGTCGGCATCCAAAATGGCTTCCCATTCGGGGGCCCGTTCAGTGACAGTCGAGGCTTCCTCTGGAGATTGCTCCTCTGGATGTGCAGGGGATGCAAAATCGGTCATCGAGATGCCGAATGCGCTGTCGGTCTCCTTGCGGATCGTGCTGGAGTCCGTAATGTCACCGGCTAGCGACGGACCCTGTTCAGCCTGCCATGCCAGTTCGTCCAGCGTGGCACCAGCTTCCAGGACCTCGCGCGCGCCACGCCAATCCTCTGAGGCAGCGAGCAGGAGACCAAGAAGGTGCAAATAACGAATATTGTCCGGCTCAAGCTCTACAGCCGTACGCGCGTTTTCGATCGCCCGTTCGAGGTTTCGAGCAGGAATGGGTCTGTACAACGCGAGGGCAATGTGGAAGTGAGCAGAAGCAGATGGTTGGTCTTGGATCGAGCTCTCAAGGAGCGAAAGGGCATTTGTGAGCCGTGATGCTCGGCTCAGATGATCTTGTTCTGTGTTCGAGGTCAGCAATGTCAAAGAGAGAGGTATGAGTTTGGTGACACCTTTGATTGCCATGACCATGTTCCAAATACCTTCCGCCAACTCCACGTGCGCTTTCAACGTCTTGTCCGACGAGTCGAGTCGCTCCTTTGCCTTTTCCAGAATCACGCCGGCCTCACGCGCCTCGTCTATTCCGCGATGTCCCAACGCAGAATCCGCGGCAAGAGCAATGCGGCATAACATCCGAGCGCCCCACACAAGGGTAGAAACCCACGTCGCATCTGGCTCAGTTGGCTTTCTGGCCAACTTTGCCTTGCTGACAGTCTGGACGTACAGTCGCAATGCGCGCATGGCAAGGGGGGTATCTCCGCTGGCCTCGGAGATACGCATCATGTGCCGGAACACGCGAGGGGCGTTGAAAGTCAATCGGGTCGCCCACCACAGGATCTATGCAAACGTGAGTTAGCAGGCTTTCTCCTTCTGTAGGATACCTACATCCATGACCCACGCGGCATCACCGCTCTTGGATCCACTAGCTTCCCACACGGCAACGCATAAGTCTGTCAGTTCCTCCACCTTAACATTGCGTTCCCCTGCTCTGGGAAAGCGCGTACTCGCGTTCAGGATGTCACGATAATCCTGAATCGCGCGCCGCGCGATCATCGACGCCGTGAGCGGGATGTCTGAATTCCCCGGGCGAAAGTATGTATGTAAGGAAAGGGGCGTGGGACTCGTAAGACGGGAACGCAAAACGAGAGCGCGTATAAACAACACAGCCACGTTGGATCTGTGGCTAGCGCGAAATGTTGAGGGCCAATATGTACTGCACGTTTGGTATTGGGAGAACAACGTCCAGAGGATAATTTCTTGCTCGCCATTTAAATAACACGTACGCGAAGCGGCGAAGATCGCGCGTCTGAGGAGGCACTCCACCCATCTCCAAAGCTCACGGTATCTCGCAAAAGACGGATTATCGATATGACCACTACCGGAGCTCTGTGCGGGCCTCGGATTTACGGGGAGGGGTCGTGTGATGTTGCTTTCGATGGCAGGGAGTGCCTCGGTACCACTAAGATAGACAGACATGATTTTGGACGTATCAGTTGGGTTAAGTTTTTCGAGTGACATGCCTGTTACATAAGGTGTGAATAATTACACTTGCAATGGAACGACGGCAGCGGATCACCTTGTAGGCACACGCTACGAAGCACTTCAATTGCAGACCAAGCCCTTCCATCTGCGATGTCCGGGACTATCAAGATAGTTTCGCTTGAAACGAAGCTACCGATGAACGATGTCGATGACGCATTGTCCACGACCGAGGGAGTCCGCGCGGACGATGTGTTCGAGCGTAATGATCCCACGGCATCCAGGCGGGTTTGGAAATTGGCAAGATCACGGACTTGGCCGAGGTAAGAAAGGCACTGGACTGGATTTTCAAGAGCATAGGCGTAGTATGCGAGGGCCAGTTTCAAAGACTGAGACCGTTGAGAATATCGGCGACAGGAGAAAGGACAGCTGAAGACGCACATCAGAGTTGGCATGTTCGGACTCGAGACTCCTCAAAGCTTCGAATCCCACCCGTGCCTCTTCAACATGTTCACCCGCTACCACGCCCTCTGTCCCGAGAGTTAAGGAGTCCTCGACATGTCGTTCGACCCCATCCAATTCATCATCAGTGGGACCTGCGGCAATAAGCAAAGCTAGGGCCTGTGTTTGGTTGGCGATTTCTGAGACGTCGGTGTATCCGCGGCAGTGTTTATTAAACTTGCGTAAAAGTTCGGTCCATGATATGGGATTGCCCTTGAAGCCCTTAGCCGGCGTAGGTGATCCCCAGGAACCTCCGGTGAGTGCTGTCCTTAACTGAGTCCAGTAGTACTTATCCTTTGTAGCCATGTCGTGCGTATGCGTATAAGGCATGAACGCGGGGGCAGGGGCGGGAGCGCTCTTTGGAGGCCAAGCCGGGCTCCCGGTCCGTCGCTCCAACTGCAGTAAATTCACCCCACCCGCCGATCTGGCGAGATGTCTGCTTATTTCTCTCTTGCGGGCGGTTGTAAGATGGGTATCACTCTGACATGGAGGATGCTTGTCGCTTGTCGTGATATAGAGTTGCGTTTCGTTGGCCGTGCGATGTGTCGTTAGTCTAATTGTGGACCAACTCGGAGCACATGACCAAACAGAGTGCGACGCGCCCGCGCTGGTTCGATCCAGCTCTGCTCAACTAGTGCGCTTGATCCCAAACGCGAAGTCCTCAACACGGTTTCTCGTGCATGTAGACTATCCTCAGCGACCAATCCCTACAGCTACTTCCTTTCACGATATATCACTATCCCTCTGGTGTACTGACGCACGCTTACGACGCGTGACCCTCAAGTTCAACCCGCTATTCCGCTGACCTTCTCCCCAATCGGCGATGTATGCCCCTTCCTTGTCCACTTCGCGATTATCCCAAGGTGCGGAGTCTGCGCGCGCTGCGGCGCTCCAGGCAGAATTCAACGAGAAGAAATGGGTCTGGGTTCCCGATGACAAGGACGGGTACTTGGCAGGATGGGTCGCAAAGGAAGAAGATGAGATTGGCGAGGTGGTAATGGCTGCAGGCGGTGACGTGCGTCTTTCGTTTCTTTTGAAAGACCCGTCTGTCTGAGTCAACTGGTCCGAGAACAGATCCGTAGGCTGCCGTTGTACGCACTGTCCAAGATGAATCCGCCAAAGTTTGATCGGGTCGAAGACATCGCAGACTTAACGTTCTTGAACGAAGCCAGTGTCGTACACAATCTGCGATTAAGATATGGGTCTGGTGCAATATACGTACGTCCAACATTACGCTAGTCCGCCCGTGTGGATTCTGATACTCCCACAGACCTACTCCGGCCTATTCCTCGTCGCCATTAATCCTTACCAGAACCTTCCGCTCTACTCCGACTCAATAATACAACAATACCGCTCTCGTAGGCGTGACGGGAATCCACCACACATCTTTGCAATTGCGGAGCGTGCTTGGGTGAACATGGGGGAGGAGCGCGAAAATCAAAGCATCCTTATCACAGGCGAGTCTGGAGCCGGGAAAACAGAGAGCACGAAAAAGGTTATCCAATACCTCGCTGCAATCGCGACCGAGTCACATTCCCACACAACCACGCTTTCCCATTCACACTCCCAATCGGTTTCATCCTCGTCGTCTTTCGGAGCTGTCATGCCGTCCACTGGCTTGCCAGGCAGGACATCCGCCCTGAGGCATAAGGCGCACCAGTCCTTGTCCGTCACAAATACAGGTACACAATTAACCTCAATGGGCCGGCTCGGTCTACTGGAGCGTCAAATACTTCAAGCCAACCCTATTCTCGAGGCATTTGGTAACGCACAAACACAGCGAAACAACAACTCGAGTCGATTCGGCAAGTTCGTGCGCATTAGCTTTGCCCCAGACGGGAGCATCGCGGGCGCAAACATTGACTGGTACCTTCTGGAGAAGAGCAGAGTTATCGTTCGTGCTGCGGCGGAGCGAAGCTTCCACGTATTCTATCAGATACTGGAAGGTGGTGGCTCCCTGAAAGGTATGCCCACACACACTGAGTGAACCAAACCCTTACTCTGCTTAGGCGCCCTACTGCTTGAGGGTAATGCGTCAAATTATGAGTATCTGAATAAGAGTCGGAGAGAAGTTGATGGTATTGACGATTTGGAAGAGTGGAGTTTGCTCAAGGCAAGTCTAAATGTCGTTAAAAGGATGTCTCTCTAAGGATATCCGTAGAACGCGCTCGAAGTGGTTGGTTTCTCCGCTTCGGAGCAGCTTGACCTCTTTCGCATCGTCGCGGCCGTTCTTCACATCGGCAACATCACGATTGCGGCTACTCGCGCTGATGACGCTGTGATGCCTAACCCTGCACAAGCGGAGCGTGCCTGCCATATCTTAGGTATACCTGTGGCCGAGTTTACCCGGGCGGTCCTACGCCCGCGTGTTCTTGCGGGACGAGAATGGGTCACACAAGCCCGCACACGGCAGCAAGCGCTAGACGAGCTCGGCGCCCTCGCGAAGACGTTGTACGAAAAGTCTTTTGGCGCTCTTGTCGATCGCATCAACCGAGCACTAGACCGACCAACCTCTAAGTCGACCTTTATCGGTGTACTCGACATCGCAGGATTCGAGATCTTCGAAGTGAATGCGTACGAGCAGCTCTTGATCAACTACACGAACGAGAAACTTCAACAATTTTTCAACCACCACATGTTCGTACTGGAGCAAGAAGAGTATGCACGGGAAGGAATCGAGTGGGACTACGTCAACTTCGGTCTCGATCTCCAGCCGACCATTGACCTTATTGAAGGTAGTGGGAATGCCATAGGCGTGTTAAGCCTGTTGGACGAGGAGTGTATCATGCCTCGCGCGACAGACCTTACTTTCACAGAAAAACTTCATCAACTTTGGAGTGGTGATGTGCAGGGTGATGAGTTCCATCCTGGTCGTGACAAATACGAGCCCTCGCGGTTTGAGCAGGGCTTCATCGTGCATCATTACGCCGGGAAGGTCGAATACCATACTGAGAGCTGGCTCGAGAAGAACAAGGACCCATTGAATGACAATCTCATCCGTGTCCTATCCACATCTTCGGAACCATATGTTGCCTCCCTCTTCTCCGAATTCGCTGTCGCACCGTCTTCTTTTGCCATTGCACCGGGCTCTTCGAACATGGTTTCGTTAGGGAAGAAACGAACTTTGAAGAAAGGTGCTTTCCGCACGGTTGGCCAGAGACACAAGGAGCAGCTACAAAGTCTGATGGCGCAGCTATACGCTACTCAACCGCATTTCGTGCGTTGCATTGTTCCCAATGCAAACAAGAAGCCTGGCCGTATAGATGTTCCTCTTGTCCTTGATCAGCTGCGCTGCAACGGTGTACTCGAAGGCATTCGCATCGCGCGTCTAGGTTATCCAAATCGACTACCCTTCATCGAATTCCGCCAGCGCTACGAAATTCTCACGCCTGGTATTATTCCACGCGGGTATATGGACGGACGCAAGGCTTGCCTACGTATGGTTGACGCGCTCGACCTGGACAAATCGCTCTTTCGTATCGGTACCTCCAAAATCTTTTTCAAAGCGGGCGTGCTCGCGGAACTGGAAGAGCGCCGTGACGCGACGTTATACGATATCTTCTCGAGGTTACAGGCACAGGCGCGCATGTTCGCTGCCCGGAGACATATAAAAAAAATTCTCAACCGCGCGGTGGCAATTCGTACCATCCAAAGGAACGCGCGCATTTACGCCGAGCTGCGTGAGTGGCCATGGTGGCAGCTCTATACTAAGGTACCTTGCATCGTCTTCACCTTCTTGATGGTACCTAATTCCCATTCATTTTTCGTATAGGTCCGCCCACTACTTGCCGCCACTCGCAACGACGCCGAGCTACACAAGAAGGAGGCGGAGCTCCTCTTCATCAAGGAACGGGCGGAGCGCGATGCGAAGGAGAAAGAAGCTCTGGAGGGTCTCAAGATGCGCCTCGAGGCTGAAAAGCGGAAGGTTGAAGACGCTTTGGAAGCCGAGCGCAACCTCGCACTTGACAAGGACGCGCTTCTGGAACGAAGCAAGAAGCGGGAGCTCGAGCTTGAAGAGGATGTGGCCGCTTTGCAAGGCGATCTTGATACTCTCGACTCGCAGCTAGATCGTGCCCTCAACATGCAGAAAGAGAGCGAAGACAAGCACGAAGCTCTTCGCAAAGCATTTGATGAAGCGGCCGAACACCTTGTTCGTCTAGAGGGTGAACAACGACAATGGGCTGATCGAGAAAAAGAGCTTTTGAAAGAGCTGGCTTCCACGGATCGCGACCAAGACGAACTTCACCGGGAACGTGACAATCTGCAAAAGGAGGCTACCGAGCTCCGGCGGCAACTCGCACAGAGAGACGAGGACCTTTCTCGCATCAGGGAGCGTATGGACGCTGCTGTTTCCGAACTAGATGTGAAACTTAGCTCGGAAGTGCAGGCACAGTGCGTTGTCCTATACCCATCGTGACCATTCTCACTAATCTCGTATTCTTCAGTGACCTCGCGAAGGACCGTGCAAATTCGCTCGAGCATGACGTCCGACAGGCGCGGACACAGCTGGCTGAGCTCACACGCACAGCATCCGACTATTCTGATATGATCAAGAAAAAGGACGCCGACATCGCACGCCTTACTGCTGAGTTAGAGACATCCAAAGCCGAACGTGGTCGATTGTCCAAGGACCTCCTTGGACATCGGGGTCAGATCGAGGCTCTCACTGCCGAAGTAGTTTCCCAACGGGATAGCAAAGCCCGTCACGCCTCTGTTCAAGAGAAACTTCAAGATGAATTGGATAAGCTTCGCTCATTAATGGAAGCTAAGACCAGTGAAGAAAGTCGCAGGAGCGAGGTGGAAAAGCAGAGGGAGGCAGAGTTACAGGACCTTCGGCTCCACACGGGTCAGCTTCAACAGGAGCTCAGCGAAGCTCGTAGAATCGCCTTTGAGGTCCAGAACAAGCTCAAGGTCGATCTAGAAGCTTCTGTACGCGAACACAAGTCACTGTTGCAGAGTCATCGCTCTCTGTCGGATCGCGTGCAGGCCAATGACCGTAAACTCAAGCAAACCGAGGCAGCCCTGGCTGAGGTAGAGAAGACCAAGAGGTCTCAACAGTCAGAGTTGGAGGAGTTACGATCGCGCAAGATTGACGCAGACGGTCAATTAACTGAGTTGCAGAAAGCGAAAGAGGTAACAGATCATACTTCTGATACGTGTTCCGTGGTACTGAAAGGTGTATTCAGAGCCTAGAACGTCAGCTCCACGCCGCTCAGGCAAAATATCAGGACTTTGAAGACGCAGCACTGCAGCTCGAACGGGACAAGAGTGCGCAAGATCGTCAAGTGGACGCCTTGAAGAAACAACTTGACGCAGAGACAACCAAACGTTCTCAACTGGAAAAGATTGCTTCGAAGCAGAAGGCCGAACTTATCCAACTGCGAGACAAGAATGCCAAATTTGATCGCGACGTAAACAAACTCCTCACGGAACTGAAGAGTCGTGAATGGGAAGTCAGGCAATTGGAATCTCGTCAAGACAAGACAATCGTCGAGCATGTCCACGTCTTAGAGGAGGCAAAACGAGTCACTGACCGTCAACTCGCTGATGCCCAGAAGGAGCTTGAGAGCCAGGCCGCATACATCCGGTCTCTGGAGAAGGCAAAGACAAGACTTACCACCGAAGCCGAAGATCTCGCTCGTGCGACGGAGAAGGAGCATGCGGAGCTGCGTTCAAAGGAGAAGGCAGTCCGGGCTCAGGAAGCCTTGGCGAAGAAAGCGACTCTTGAAGCCGAGATTGAGCGCAAAAACCGAGAGGCATTGGAAGCTCACGTCCACCGGTTGCAGGACGACCTCAAAGCTACGCGAGACCAGGTTGCGGAGGCTACCCAGCAGTTCCTCTCGATGCGGCGATCTAAGGACGAGTTAGAAACTGAGCTGGCACGCCTGGCGGATGAGACAGACGGAGCCGAGTCGTTGGCAAAAATACAGCGTCAGTATCAAACACGCATTTCCCAGTTGGAAACCCAACTGGAGGAAGCGCAAGTGACCTCATCCACTGTGGCGCGGATACAGGAGCGCATCGATCGGCAGCACGCCGACATTCGACGAATGATACTTGCCGACGGTCCACAGGATGTCCGCCTCAGAGACGCTGTTCTCCGCGAGTTGCAGTCGGCTGAACAGGCGAGCAAGGAGTTGTCGCCGTCGAATCCGGGTGCGCGAGCGCTGGCCAACGTCCAACCCGACAAGCGAACATCTATCAACGGTGCTGTACGCCCCCGGAACGAGGCTCGGAGTGCCCCATCCCCCAGGAAGAGTGACGTTCAGGTCGCCGCTCTTAAGCAACAGGTTCAGGTCCTAGAGCTCCGGATGGCGGCGTCGGAGCGTGTCAGGCACCACCTCGAGGCTTCCGTGCGGGAGCTGACTGTAGAGCTGGAAGAAGGTGATGGTTCAAAGCAGTTCTTCGAGCAGTTCAGACAACGCTTGGCAAATGAGAACAGCCGCCTATCTGAATTGTTGGAGGATGAGTCGGAAGCTCGCCGCCACGCCGAAGCGGCTCAGCTCGACGGTGTTCAGGCGATGTGGGCCAAGTTCCAGAATACGATTGCCGCAGAACGCGAAAGTTATACGCGATTGGAGGAGTCACGAAAGGCTTTGGTCAGTCGACGGTGATTCCGAGGCATTCAAAGCTGACAGACGTGTTGCAGGTCGTTCAACAACGCAATGCCCAAGCGGAAGTTGAGGATAGCCGGCGCCAAATCCAAGAGCTTGGTCAGATCAGGAAGCAGCTGCAACGCGAACTCGCGGACGTGAAGGACCGTCTTGAAGCCGAACTTGCAGCAAAGAACGAAGAAGCCAGTGGGTCCACTTTTCCCCATCTGTGTCCCATTCGGGTCCCAAATGAGTAATGACTGCGTCTTCTGTCTTGTTTTGCAGATCAAAGACGCCAAGTTCAAGCGCACTTGAGCGAGCTGCAGGTTTCCTTGGCCTCCTCTTCTGCTGCACAATCAGAGCTGCGCGAAGCCATGGAGGCTTTCCGCGTCAAGTCAGACTCGTACCGAGCGAAGCTTGAAGCCGCTGAGATGGAGAAAGTTAAGACTTCTCGTGCTGAGACTCTTCGTGCGTTGCTCTCTTTTCGTCGAGATCACGACATTCACGTATACTGTCCCAGTGCGACAATCGATGACAGACACCGGTAAAGCACAGGCAACCCTCATTGCCCAAAGGGACGCCGCAGAGGAGGGGCTGAAGGCTGCGGAGGCCAATATCCGCGAGCTCGAAGCCAGGCTGGAAGAGGAGAGCCGGGAATTCACAGACATGGGCGTCCTTCGACAGAGGATAGCGGACGAGATGGACGACGAGCGCAAGCAATACCAGAAGGACTTGGCGGAACGCGATTTTACTGCGGATCAGACTCGCAAGAAATATCAAGGTACAGTGTTTTCATTCATGCGCCCTTGCCTCGCATTAACGTGTCATTGGCATACACAGCCGAGCTCGCGCAGCTGAGTGAAGGCCAGTTCTCACTCTATGCCCATCCTGCTTGTCAGTGGACTTACCTTATTCTCGACAGAACTACAAAGCCAACGGGAGTCGATCAGCAAACTTCGCGAAGAATTGCGCAAAGCCCGTTCAAGCAACGACGACCTTTCTTTACGTTATGACGACGAAGTGTACAACGGGGCTGCTTGGAAAAAGGAGCGCGAGCGTCTGGAAACCAAGATCGCTGATCTTTCGAGGGCCTACGATTCTTCGATAGCTGCTCAGACAGAACAACAGTCGCAGATTGTCGCGCTTCACTCTCAATCACGCGAGCTCCGAAGTGTGCTCAACGACGCCGAGGCGGATCGTGCTCTGTTGCAGAAGGCACGACGCGGGTTGCAAGCGGAACTCGAGAGCATCAAGTTGGACACCGTCGACGCCACTAGGATCAACTCGGATCGCGAGCTCCAAACTCTACAACTGAAGAACCAGGATCTGGAGCGCGCATTAGAAGAGTCGGCTGATAGAGTAGACATGGCTTACGCGCGCATGAAGAAGGCAGAGCTCCACGCGCAGGAATGCCAAGTAGAACTTGGCCAAGTGCGGGTTGAGAATTCTGAGCTGGACAAGCTCAACGTAAGTCACCGTCAGACACATGATGCAACGGCACGGCTGACCCTCTTTTTTTTTTCCCTGGACAGGCTAATCTCGAGAAGCAGCTCAAGGAGCTTAATCTGCGCATTGTTGATCTGGAGACCAAGTCGTACTCACGAAACCCACAATCATCCACTGCTCCCACCATCCGTCGTCTTGAATCTCGAGTAGAGGAGCTCACAAGCCAGCTTAGCCAAGTGACAAAGGAGCATCGCCGTGCCTCTCTTTCAGCGGACAGGGATATCGCTGCTCAACTAACCGAGAGCGATCGCCAAAGGGCTAAACTGGAAGAGGAGGTGCATTTATATGAGGAGAAAGTCAAGGCTATGCGGCTGCAGATGGACGTCTTGGTCAGTACTCTCTCGTGAAGAGGTCACGCTTCTTCGGCGAACTGATGTGGATGTTATTAGCAAACGTCGGAGAGCGAGTTGCAACTGGGGAAGCGGCGGGCCGAGCGGGATGTCACAGAGCTTAGGCAGAAATCTCTGAAGTGAGTGAATTTTTTGAGGAATACTATGAGCATATCGCTGACTGAGAGGGCATCCCTTGACAGTCTGGAGCGTCAAGTCGAGAGAATACGTGCTCGCTTGGATAGGCCTTCTTCGCTCCTGGATCGTGGCTCACCTTCTAATTCTCCACGGAAGCCGTGAACGAAAGCCACGTCGTCGCCATTGAAGATGAAATGTAGTTTATCATGACTTCGACAACAATTTTTCTCTTTACGAACTATACGATACCCATCTTCCTCTCTGTATCGGTTTCTCCTGTTGTTCTCGACTACTGATGTACTTTGAAAGGCTCTAATGCGCGCTTACTTTGCGGCATGGGGTCATGTAGAGGTTGTTTGACTGCAAGTGCATTTTTATACATTGTTACGAGACGTAGTGTGCTTCTTAATATCTTGATATAACATATAGCCATGTTTATCAACGCGCTCGGTGGCGGACACCGTGACCGGGGATTGGTGTCTCGTCATCTGAGGGCCTTAAAGGCAGGCACACGGTGGCACCAATAACTTCTATTTACGGCCTGTCAGTGGCGGAGGTGGTAGGGGCATAGCGCCACCAACAGAAGTGGTGAACGCGAGGCCGACGTTCGGACCGTGTACAGTCTATAGTCCAATTCTCAACAGATCCATGGTGTACGGTATTATAATTATCGCATGCATCAATTGAAAGTGGAGCACCTGGACTGTCTACTGTTGGTTTCGACGCCCTTGCCTCCAACCATGGTGTTGTGACCCATACTGTACATATCATCTACTAATGCGGCACAAAATGGGTTGCGAGCAGCAGTAATCGTATTCCTAGATGACAATGCGAATAATACGGAGCTTGATGTATTTGTAGATCTGATAGGTGCTCTAATACTCCTACATTTGGGGTGGCGCACATGCGCCCATATCACCTGGGTATAACGTATTGTCCAGGCTCTTTCTCGGTGTGGCGTCACTGCTGGGCCACGACTGACTGCCAGAAACTCACAGGACGCCACTGACATCGATAGGATCGGGACCTTGTTAGGTACTGTTAAATACGACGTCGCGGAACTTCATGCCAAATAAGTAGAGAGCGCAGAGCTAACACCATGAGAAGGCACTTTGCGTCATAGCGTGAGAGGGAGGGCGGAGTTTCGTACGGTGGTATAGATTAAAGCTAGCGACTCGCTCGACGATTTTGTACAGCTGTGTATTGTTCTCAAAACAATTCCACAATTGCGCTGTAAGTAGGTTCGATGCATTCAAGGTTCGCAGTAAGGCTTCTGAACCTAGCATTCACTTGTCAGCGACGAAGTGCGGGTCAAGGGCTCCTGACACGTGCCTGCGCGATGGCCTTTTCCACCTCCTGTGCCAATGCAGAACTGAACCTTCTTAAAGCAGCTCTCCCTTCTTCTTGACATCCCTCGCAAAACCCTGTGTTGTCGAAGAAATATTCGAGAAGGTCGGGGGAAACGACGGTGCTACCCCGCGGACGCTCTTTAAGACGCTGGAGTGCCCTGTGCAAGTATGCAGTCCACCAATGCGGGACCCAGAGGCTGCGTGGCGGAGATGAAACGAAGAAAAAGTGGAATTGTGTTCGGCAGGACAAGGATGTGGTTGGGGCAGGAGGAAACGAGGATGAAAGGGAGTTGAACCACATGAGCTGGGGTTCTGTGGTCGCCCGACGAACGCAATCGCGACGATACTGCAACAAGCGGTGGTATTGTGACGCTGTAATATCCTTCAAGGCTGCCTGATCTGAGACTTCAGCCTGTGGGAAGCACAACATTCTTTTTGCGGCGTCGTTTGCTACGTCCTCAAGCGCATACCGGCTGGCAAGCGCGAAAACCGCGAACGGCTTGGACTCGGCGAGTCGAGAAAGGGCGTCCTTGACGGTCCGGTCAAAGGCCTCGATCATGTACTTGTGACACACTTCGAGGAAGCGACGGATGTCTTCGAGATTACTTAGGTCTGGGTTTTCGACCGGATAGCAAAGGCGAAGGAGGATGTTGAGTGTGCTTGAGGACTCTGTCACCTCAATGACGGGGAGGCCGTGGCGTTGGTTGTCGAATTCCATGGGTGGGTTGTCGGGAGCAACATTGGGTAAATCGAACATGTCTTTGAACACGACAGACACCTTTGCAAGGATTGGCTTGAGGACGAAAAAATCGATGTCATCCGAAGAACGCAAGATTACGGTGAGGCCAGGTATGATGTCGTGGAATGGGGGACCGGCATCGCAGGGTACTTCCGACTTGGCTTTCGACGGCGAAACGGGGGAAGCAGGGCGCGACATGAAGACGGAGAGGAAGGCATGGGAAAGCACTCGAGCACGCTTTTAAAGCGAAGTCCTCGTGTTGTTTGCTGAGTTCTCAGAACTGATAACGTACTGGGGGTCGATTACCTAATCCAATGGAACACGACACGACTGCAGACGCGTCTCTATCCTGTACTGCCATGTAAGTCATCCCGTCGCCCTCATAGCTCCTTTCGTGATCTCTTAACCACATCCAGGGTCTCGGTAAACATAATCTCGCAAGAAATTTCTGGCACGGACTTACGTATCTCCATACCTCGCTGGCAACACCTATATGCCGTCCCTTTCCTTCCATTCTACCCTCTACTGGCCTATGCGTACTACATCAGGTACGATGACTGGCTAAAAAGTGAGGAGTGGACCTTCCTCGCTTGTGTCTTGCTCGGTGCTGGTCACGCCTTGAGCTTCTTGGTGACACGTTGGAGTGCAAGGGCAAAGGCCTGGATTACCACCCGGAAGGTGTGTGTCTCCATGACATTTTCCTTCGCGTCACAGACCCCAACAATAACACTAGGCCCGCTCCCTCGCCGAGGCAGACTGCATTCGCATCCTCCCAGCATCCCATCGTGGACAGGGAGAAATCGTACCCCTTGTCAAACGCGTTCCATCTGATCCCTCCACGTACTCGTTCAGCTATCAACAAGACACCCACTCGGTGCATTTCGTCGATCCTATCACTTTTGGCCCACTCCCTTACCCATCATCTACCCACCCTCCTCTCGCTAATTATCGGCAACCACATGGGTTGAAATCCTCTGTTCTTCCAGCACTCCTGTCAATGTACGGAAAGAATGAATTCAACATCCCCATTCCGTCCTTCAGCTCGTTGTTTTCTGAGCATGCTACCGCGCCGTTCTTCGTTTTTCAAGTATTCTGCGTAGCCCTCTGGATGCTTGACGAATACTGGTATTACAGCCTTTTCACCCTCTTCATGCTCGTGGTTTTCGAGTGCACAGTTGTCTGGCAGGTGCGTGAAACTCACGATATCATTACTCGTCAGGCGCCTTATTGCTGTTCGACAGCGTCTCAAAACACTGACCGAGTTCCGCACCATGTCTGTTACTCCATTCCCTATACAGGTTCTCAGAGATTCCAGGTGGTCTGTGTTACAATCCGATGAGCTACTCCCTGGAGACGTCATTTCTCTTGGTATCGTTTCCTCTTTACAAAGTGAACATTCACACGTCTGACCCAATGCAGCGCGCAGCCACCAGTCAGAAATCAATATTCCTGCGGACATACTCTTGGTTCAAGGAACGTGTATTGTCAACGAGGCGATGCTCTCCGGCGAGTCAACTCCGCTGCTGAAAGAGTCCATAGAACTCTTGGAATCCAGTGAAAGCCTAGATGCAGACGGTCAGCACAAGAATGCGGTGTTGTTTAGCGGCACAAAACTCCTCCAAGGGAGTAGTGGCAGTACGTAAATCCCTATTTGGTATCGCTCACCTTATTTTTGCCTTTTTGTTTAGGTAACACCCCCGACGGTGGCTGCCTCGGCGTTGTTCTACGCACTGGGTTCGGTACTGCTCAAGGACAGCTCGTGCGCACCATGATTTTCTCTACGGAGCGTGTATCTGCAAACAATCTCGAGTCGTTCCTGTTCATCGGCTTTTTGCTCATCTTTGCAATTGCTGCCAGCTGGTACGTCTGGGTCAAGGGTAAGATCTCTCTTGTACTGCTGAGGGACTGTTATACTAACTGAGCGTGATTTCAGGTATTGAGAGAAACTTGAAAAAGTCCAAACTGTTACTCGATTGCGTGTTGATCGTCACGAGTGTGGTACCACCGGAGTTACCCATGGAGTTGTCCCTAGCCGTGAACGCTTCTTTGGTGGCATTGTCAAAGTTTGGTAAGACTCCGTGGGTTGTATTCAGTATCTGTGTCTCAAACTTCATTGTAGCAATATTCTGTACAGAGCCGTTCCGCATCCCATCTGCGGGACGCGTTGATGTCTGTTGTTTCGACAAGACTGGCACAATCACCGCAGAGAACCTTATTGTCGAGGGAGTTGCTGGCGTCGAGTTCGTACCCTTTTCTTTGATAAGGTGTTTTTTCTCAGCCATCCATCAGTTCATCTGACCACTTGAAACTTGTGGACGTGAGGGCAACCTCCCGAGAGACGACCCTGTGCCTAGCAGGCGCACATGCTCTAGTGCGGTTAGACGATGGCACTGTCGTAGGCGACCCCATGGAAAAAGCGACTCTCGAAGCGCTTGGGTGGCAAATAGGTAACGGAGATGGCGTAGCACCTGCAAGTTCATCGGCAGCACATCGTACAACAGTCTCAATTCGTCGCCGCTTCCAGTTTTCCTCTGCATTGAAACGGATGTCGACAGTTTCCACATTACCTGGTGGCCGCGGCTTAGTCGCAGTCAAAGGGGCTCCCGAAACGCTCAAGACTATGCTGGCTCATGTTCCTTCTGATTATGACGAAACGTACAAGTGGTATACTCGCCGCGGTAGTCGCGTACTTGCTCTGGGCACGAAGGAATACGATTCCATTTCAGCAGATAGGGTGCGTACTACAGTGAAGCGGTTTGAATTAGCACCGACAGTCCCATCAGATCAAGAAACTGAATCGAGAGGAGGTCGAGAGCTATCTCAAGTTTGCTGGGTTCCTGATTTTTAATTCACCGCTCAAACCGGATGCAATTGATGCGCTCAAGATGCTGGCGGATTCTTCGCATCGAGTTCGTTGTCGTAATCATTACAGTCGAGAGAGAAAGACGCTCATATGGTCGTCAGTGCATCATGATTACAGGCGATAACCCCCTAACGGCCCTTCACATCGCCCGGGATGTTGAGATAGTCGACCGGGATGCGCTAATTTTAGACCTGAAGGAGAATCCGGCACATGAAAAAGGTACGTGAGACGTCCCCTCCCAAACACATGACACTCACTTTTGGAAGACCTCGAATGGCGCACTGTTGATGAAACCAAGATAATTCCTGTTGACCCGACCGAACCGCTCGATCAATCCCTGTTTGATAATTACGATATCTGTATTACTGGGGCCGCCTTGAAGCAGTTCATGTCACTGCCAAGCTGGAAGCAACTCGTGCAACATACGTGGGTCTACGCACGCGTATCGCCGTCCCAGAAGGAGTTTATCGTGACTTCCCTGCGTGCACTCGGATATACAACCCTGATGGCTGGTGATGGCACAAACGATGTTGGTGCTCTCAAGCAGGCGCACATCGGCGTAGCGCTTCTAGATGGGACACCGGAAGACCTTCAAAAGATTGCGGAACGGGCGCGCCTGGATCGCATCAAGAAAGTCTACGAAAGCCAGCTAAAAATATCGTCTCGATTCAACCAGCCACCACCTCCAGTTCCACCGGCTATTTCACACCTCGTCCCGGACGCTGTCGCGGCACAACAAAGAGCAGCAGCAGACCAAGCTGAAGCGAGGAAGAGGAATCCCATGGAAAAGGTTCGCCGGCATCTGTTCCTGTATTACCCAACCTTCTGATATCGTCTTGCCGTCAGTTCGACCTTACTACCATCACAAATTCCCTGGCAGACATGGAAGGTGAAGAGGAGGTCCCCAAAATTAAATTGGGTGATGCATCTTGTGCTGCGCCATTCACATCGAAGCTATCCAACGTTTCTGCCAGTGAGTCAGCCCGAGCATATTTCTCGTAACCCATGACCCTGAATACTTCCGATCAGTCACACATATCATTCGCCAGGGACGTTGCACACTCGTCGCCACCATCCAGATGTACAAGATTCTAGCATTAAATTGCCTGATCACGGCCTACAGTCTTAGCGTGCAATATCTAGATGGAATTAAGTTCGGAGATTATCAAGTCACAGTCACCGGAATGTTGATGTCTGTTTGCTTTTTATGCATTTCCCGAGCGAAGGTCAGTTTCGGCAGCTTGGTCTTATACACGTGTCTTGATTCTTGACGTTGCAGCCGATGGAGAAATTGTCTCGCGAACGGCCATTGAGCAATATTTTCAATTTTTACGTCCTTCTTTCCGTCTTATTGCAGTTTGCACTTCACATTGGATCTATGGTCTATATCACGGAGTTAGCCCATGGCTTGGAAGAGTAAGTCATGAACCTGCCGCTTCGCCGCGCTGCCCGCGATGCTGACATCTTAGTCAGCCGTGGACCCATAGATTTGGAGGCCAAGTTTGAGGCCAATCTGCTCAATACAGCTGTATATTTGCTTGGTCTGTCCCAGCAAGTTTCGACATTTGCTATCAACTTCCAGGTCGGTCACAACTAGGCTGGCTTCTTTGTTCATACCTTATGTTTCCGTGCAGGGACGGCCGTTCCGTGAAGGCATTCGGGAGAACAGTGCTTTGTATTGGGGTCTGGTTGGCGCCAGTTGTGTCGCTTTCTCAGGAGCGACAGATTTCATCCCCGAACTCAACCGATGGCTGCAAGTCGTTGAAATGAGTTTTGCGGTCAGTCACAGATCGTTTGACTGCGTGTCATTGTCGGCTAATGCCTAACAGTTCAAACTCCGTCTAACAGCGTCAATGATCATCGACTTCATCGGATGCTGGGTGATTGAGAACGTCTGCAAATACTTGTTTGCAGACCTTGAGCCCAAGTCTATAATCACGCGCGGGCGGGAGAGACGCGAGAGACGCCGAGCAAGAGAGGAGTTAATATCGCAGGGCCAACAAGGTGATGGCGAGAAGAAGACTCAGTAACTGTGTCACGATCTCCCGCCTTGCGCCCACTGGTCGTTGTTAGCATCGATCGTATAGAATACCTATCTTGTCCCGTTAGATCAATGGACCTGGTTCGGCTCTATGATCCCACGCTCGTGTCGTCATCCCGGTGTTTTCTATCCTTCACCCGGTCTCTCGACTTTCCGAGATGCGGTGGCGCGAGGAACGTCTCGGCACCGCTTCATGTGTACGGAACAAGGCACGTTGACGGTGCGTAGAATTCCTACTGAGAACGAAGCCTGGGGTACTGACGTCGCGGTGCTAGCATGATTCAATCTTTAGTTGATTTATCAAAATTGAGCTATAAGGCATTGCCTCTGTGGTCTTTCGGTCATTCACACAGAACCCATCATGACCCCCACATTCTCTGGATACCCACTGATTGTGTGCTCGCAAGTCTTCCTGCGGACCGCGCCAACCCTCTTACTCTTGATACCCCTTTGCGGACTGTGCTATCTTCGCTACACCCGTAGCCCTTGGCGTAAGCTTCCCCCCGGCCCTCGGGGCCTCCCGATACTGGGAAATATCAGGCAGCTCAATGACAAGCGATGGCTGACATCTCCCGAGTGCAAGAGAGATTATGGTACGCTTGGCTTTCCGCCCACAGTCTATTTGTGGTTTCCTGAATGATAACAGGAGACGTCGTCTACCTGAGCGCCTTGGGAAGATCTATCATTTTACTGAATTCACAGAAGGCTGCGGCCGATCTGCTCGGACGACGGGCTAGGAATTATTCTGACAGACCCCGTTTCATCGTGGCAGCAGAAATATTAACAGGTGGGATGGAGGTCAGCTTCCTTCAATATGGGGTGCTGTGAGCAGTTTCTTTGGAGATGTATCATACAGGAACCGAGCCATCTAAACGAGACTACTACGATAGATGGCGACGGATGCGCAGGGCCTCTCACGAAGGCTTACACAAGTCGGCTGCCAAGGCGTTTAACAGCATACAGGTGACAGAAGCCGTCCTGCTCGCAAATGGAATTCTGGCCAGCCCGAATCAGTGGGAAAAGCACATGCGGCGGTTCACGGCCTCCATGATCATGACCGCGGTTTACGACACTCCCGCCATCCACGCCTTGGAGGACGAGAGCGTGCGACGGATTAATGATCACGTCATTCGCGTCGCGCTATCGACCTTGCCCGGCTCCCATTGGGTCGAACTCCTTCCTTGGATGAAACACATTCCGAGCAGGTGCGTGCCCGCCCACTGCTACGCAATGCCATGAGACTCTCGTTGACGAGTGGGCTGACGTTCCAGGTTCGCGAAATGGAAGAGGACGGCGGAGGAGTGGTTCCGACGCGACTCGGAGATGTTCGAAAACCTCGTCAAGTCGGTCCGAACGAAAATGGTGAGTCGGCGTCGGACGCCGGGTCTCAGGCTGGTTTCTGATCCCTAACAAATTCGGTTCGGTATGCTCTGGCAGGCAAAGGGCATCGACCGCCCTTGTCTGAGCGCCACGTTTATCAAGAATCAGAGTCGCCACGGCCTCGACGAGCGCGAGATGGCGTGGCTCGCGAGCACGATGTAGTCAGTTTTTAATTTTGGCGAAGCGGCCTACTCTAGCGCCGATGCTGAAGTAGGTCTTTTTTTACCATGTTAGCGGTGCCGGCGCAGAGACCACGACCGGCTCGATATACTGGTGGATGCTTGCTATGGTCGCCTTCCCCGAAACGCAGAGGCAAGCTCAGGCCGAGTTGGACGCCGTGGTTGGTCGAGGCCGGGTCCCGTCCTTCTCCGATCTTCCCAGCCTGCCCTACCTTCGTGCCATGGTCAAAGAGGTCCTTCGATGGAGGTCCGTCCTGCCCATCGGGATCCCGCATTGTTCCATCGAGGACGATTGGTACGAGGGCATGTTCATCCCGAAGGGGTCCATGTGCGTCGTCA
>Ga0137394_10000455_pt1 | contig 28820 bp, 33 predicted proteins | sample czobulk116metaG_FD_108278 | JGI IMG/M metagenome (GOLD analysis project Ga0137394, IMG submission 108278) | Vadose zone soil microbial communities from Angelo Coast Range Reserve, California, USA - czobulk1.16 metaG | ecosystem: Environmental > Terrestrial > Soil > Vadose zone | place: USA...
TAACCGGGAGTTGGCACAAAGCGGTCGTTAGGAGATTTGAGAGGTGGTTCGGTCGCGGTCTTTTTTTCTGGATCTTGCGGACCGACATTGACGTGCCAGCCGGTGCGACCGCGTTTTTCTTCGACTTTAGTGAAATAAGGACGTTCGTTCCAATTAGGTTCGGAATCATCGTAGTTGGAAATGGTATCGAGGCGAGGGGTTTCAGCGACACCGCGGGCGATGACGGTGTCAGCCATGCAGACGATGGACGAAGAATCCCTACCTCCACTTAGCTCGGCGAGGATGGGTCTATCGGAGCGGAGTTTGCGCTGGACGGCTTTTGCGAAAACGGTGCGGAAGTGCTCCTCGTAGTCGGCGTCAGTGCGATAACGGATTTTCTTTTCCGGATCGAGATCCCAATACTTGCTGACGGTGTGTCTTTCGGGTCGGAGGAGCACGAAGGAGGACGGCGGGACGGAATGGATGCCGACGCAAGGTGTCAGATGTGCGGCGGGAAACATGGAAAGCCAGCCAGCAATATACTCTTCGCAGATCGCGAAGGTTTTTCCGGCGAACCGGACGAGCGGATCAAGGACGGTGCTCCACGTGACCTGGTGGTTGTCGAACGAGTAGTAGAGATGATGCGTGCCGATTGGGTCCTTGGCCAGGAGCAGCGAGCGGCTGACAGGATTCCAAATGGAAAGTGCCCAATCGCCGATGAGTTTGGCAAAGCAGTCGGAATCCCACTCTTCGTAGGCCGCTGCGACGATGGCAACGTCGGTGGAGGCAATGGTCAACATGTCTCGCAGTTCGTTGATGAGTTCAGCGCGATTGTCCAAGCGGCCGTCCCAGGTGATGACCGCGCCGGAAGGAGAAATATGCGGTTGCGTTTCGCGGCGGGATTCCTTCGTGGTGTGGAAGGCGCGATAGAGGATCTTTACGCCACCCTTGGAATACGCTTCATTGCTTTCGGGTCCGTAGGGAGCGAGAGCTGCGCTGACTTTTTCGATGTAGCCGGGAGCAGGCGGCTGGCCTTCCCAATTCCATCTTCCAAACTGGACGCTCATGATTTGTTCCTTTTCTGCTTCTTGTGGTTCTTAGCATCTGTCGAGCACGCCATACATTTCCGGCGTATAAGGCTTGTCGTTGACCACGCGGCCATCGACTTCGACCCAGGCATGAGCTTTAAACGGCATTTGCTGTGCACCGATGACCATCTGAGCTGGTACGCCGTGCCGTTTCAAAAGGCACGCTGCGGCTGCGGATCGCTGCAGACAGAGCGCCTCTTTCCAATACCAGATGCAGGCCATGTCTACTGCGGAGCAGATCTTCTCGACGGCATGGGGAGATGGAGCCTGATTGGCGACGGGACAGTGACGAACTTTGTTGTACAGTGCGGCGAAGTCTTTTCGCGCGAGATAGAAATCGAAAAGAATCAATTTCAAGTACGCTTGCAGCACAAGAAACGACATGACAAAACCCTCCTGTCACACAAATTCATCTTTACAGAGGTTTACTGTGCCAAAGAGTTGGTAACGGAGCGCGTTTAAGGCCGAAACCAGGCATATGAAGGCCGGATCAGTCAGCATTGGCGGCGGAGGGTTAAGTGTGAGCATCATCGGTCAATCCCATATTCAGAGTTGCGATTTCAAGATCGCGAACTGGGGTGACTCGGTGATACTGCAAGATGTACTTCATCAAATCAACCCTAAAGAGGGCTCTTATTCGGCCATTTGGTCTCCGACTTGGCCATTTGGAGGGCTTATGGAGAAAGGGCTGTCTTCAAAAACTATTGCGCTGGATGGGAGAGACTTGGAGGATCGGCAGAAGTGGCGGGTATACTGTTCATTCGACTGCGTGTTTGTGCGAGCGGAAGGCGGGGGATCGATTAATTATGCTTCGATTGAGGAGTGTGGTTTGATGATGCTCCCATGTACGTTTTGCCACCTCATACCGCTTCCGCGCTGCATTTGGTACCGCTTTGGGCGTTTTCCAAATTTCCTTTGAAAGCAGCGCGAGAATGCGGACGTAAAACTGTATCCAAAGATTCTCGCTATCTCGTCAACGTTAAGGTGATTGGACTCCCTGAGAAGTCTTTCTGCTGCCTTCATTCTGATCTGTCGCGAATAACTGCGCATAGTAACGCGATATAAGCTCTTAAATTGTCTGCTCACGAGTGGCAGATCTATTTGAAGTTTCTGACATTCTTTGGCTGGGCTAAACGAAAGACTGCCGTTAAATTCGTCAATCAACCGTCGAACTCTTTTCGCTACCTGTTTAGATTCACATTCAATTCTTTCCCAAATCAAGTCCGTAGCATAGCCTTGGAAAAACAACTCTGGAGAATGATAAATTTGCTTGAAGTTCTCATCATTGTGCATCGCGCGCATCTCAGAAAAAGAACTCGTGGTCGCCTGCGGTCACTTGAAAGCTGACGTGATCAGACTAGTTGTCATCATAAATCAGCAAACGATCTTTCAATACTTCTATGAATTTTGCGACGTCGCTCGCCACACGTTCTTCAGGAGCGCCAAACTCTGTGACAATATGGCCTTTGATGTCCTGAATTGAAAAGTCCTGCTACCAGCTTTGCCCAAATGCTTGCAGCAACGCGATTCAATTCAAAGACAGGTTGTCCCACTTCTAAGATTGCCTTGCCGTCAGCCATGGATGCCAACCGCGCTACTCCAGATACTTGCAAGGGTACACCTCGTTGACGAGAATCTGCCAGCCTTGGACCACTACCGTAACTTTGGGTTCCCAGGCTCCCGCCTTGCCAAGCTGACACACTTCAAAGTACAGCGCAAACAGAAAGATCAATCATTAATTGCATTATCGGACGAAAGAGATTGACGCCAATCGCGAACATTTCTATCGTCAGAATCGCGAGGTTGCAGGTCTGTCTTTTTGCTCTTGAGCCGCTGGCTTAAGGAAATCACCAGATGAAGGCGTTGTACATCAATCAACTTAGTGGAAATCCCGAACGTTCCCAGCAAAGGAACGATCGGACGATTATGGGCGCCAGAATATTTGAGTGGAGCCTTCTTTGCGCTCTGCTCGAATACGGAACTTACGATACCTATTTTGCACCGGGCGTGACGGATCAAAAGAAAGATGAACTAGTGGCGGATGGACTCACGGCTGACAACGTCAAACGGTTAGTTCCCGTTCCTCTCGGAAGCGCGTTGCCTATTGAGAATTCCGATCAAGTGGTTCTAGTGATCGCCGGGCGCGAATTAAACATCTTGGCCACGCTACGTCAGAAACTGCAACGATACGATGCCCCCATATGTGGGTTCATACACTCCATCAATTCTGCGCGTGTTGCGGTTGCCCTGCTACAGCAATGTTTCGCGGGGCTCTCGGAATCAGACCTCCTGTTTTGTTCCAGTCGAGCCGGAATGAAAACGATTGATGTCTATATTGAAGAGATTGGCCGGTTGTTGCCGCCAGATATCCACTATCCGGCACGTCGCGCTCTCGTCCCTCTAGGGGTCGAAGTTCCAACAGTGGAGCAAGGGGCTGGCAACACCCTGCGGCAGAGGTTAAATATCGAATCAGGATGTAGCATTGCTTTGTATTTTGGTCGTCTGTCCCAGACGAGCAAGTGTGATCTAGGGCCGCTTCTTGTTGCGTTGTCGAACCTGCTAGGTAGGGGGAACAGCCTCCATCTCGTCATTGCGGGTGACGACACGCAAACGAAAGAAGGCCCACGCCTGCAGACATTGGCAAGTGAACTTGGTTGTCTTAAGAAAGTAACGATATGGCCCAATCCGTCTGGGGCTGAGAAGCACCTGCTCTATTCCGGGGCAGATATTTTCGTATCACCCAGCGATAACATACAAGAAACTTATGGATTGACCGTTGCGGAGGCGATGGCCTATGGTCTCCCCGCTGTCGTATCGGACTGGAACGGATATCGAGACCTGGTGAAAGACGCAAAAAACGGATTCTTGGTCCCATCCGTTTTCCCGCCAACTATCGAAACCCTTCGTCTTTGTGATTGCACAGCGTCCATGTTAGAAGAAGATTCGCTTTCTCAGTCAACAGCCATCGATGTGAGTATTCTGTCTGAGAGGCTGGAGAAGCTAGCACTGAATCAAGCACTTCGCAAACAGATGGGGCAAGCTGCAAAACAACACGTAGAGAAGCACTGTAGTTGGCGAGTTGTCGTGAAGCAATACGAAGAATTGTGGGGACAATCTCTGCAGATCGCAAGAGCTACCAACTCTAATCATGCTGTATATAGTAAATTACTCAACCTGTCTATGGAGAAGAGTTTTGGCCATTATGCGACTGAAAAGCGCAGTCACGAATGTAAATGCTTTATAACGGCAGAAGGGCGTGAGTGGCTGAAGCGACCTGCTCGTTTGTATTTTCTGTGTCAATTATCAGCTATCCCTCGTCCTCGAAAATTCGCTGACATGCTGCGCGAAATTTCGGACCGCCCTGGTCTTTCAGTTGCGAAAGTGGTTGGATCTTTTTTCAATGATTCTGATCCGGCGTCAGTGGCTGATGCGCATTGGACTCTGGCGCGGTTATTTAAATACGGGCTAGTCGCAGACAAACAGTAAGGGTAACGCTTGCAATTCATGCCTGTCGATAGTCGAGCGTGTGGTGAGAAATGCGAAGCGCTGGCAAGGAGAAAATCAGTCGCTACGCTGGACAGCGACCGGGCTACTCGAGGCAGAGAGAAGAGTCTTGACGCATCAAAGGTTATCGAGAAATCTCGGTGCTAAATCGATGACTGAATCCGTCGCTCAGTAGGAGGACACGACAATTTGGTTGCTCTTCATTATATTGTAAGTAGGTTTAAAGCGCTGCTCGTCGAGAGTCGCTGCGATCAACTAAACGTCGGACATCCTCGGAAAATAGTTCTCAACTGCTATACCTACTCTTAATTGCAGATTGCCAAGCAAGATTTCGCTTGTACTGACCAACGATACAAAAGGGCGTGGTACTGTCCGCCGGATAAACAACGCCATCCGTTCCCAAAACGGGTTCTGGTTCCTTTAGGAAAGGCCGGATCATGTTCAGTTCAATCGGGTCAGCGAAAGTCGCCGCATAGCAAGCCCAGTCGTCTGACATGGAACTCAAACGTGTAATTTCGTTCCAAGGAAACAGATTATTGCAATTAAACATCTTGCTGTACTATTAATAAGTGGAATATCACACTCCGAAACAATCTACGCGAAACGATTAGCTAATTGTCGTCATACACCAAGAGATGGTCTTTCAGCTTCTTTATAAATTTTGCCACATCGCGCGCGACAAGTTCTTCGGGAGCGCCATATTCTGCAATCAGCTGGCTCTTGATTTCCTCAGGCGAGGATCCTGCAACTAATTTGGCCCAAATGGTTGCTGCTACGCTATTTAGTTCAAAAGTAGGCCGGCCAGCGACCTCCAGGATCGTTTTGCCGTCGAGCGTGGTCCCCACGCGCGCTACTCCGGATATCTGCAAGCGCACACCTCCGAACCGTGGCAGTCTTCGGCTTTGCGAGACTGTCTTAAACAATAGTCACGGTTCCCAAAGCAATACAAACACAAAAATCAACCAATACTTGTACTTTAGGCGGAAAAATATTGACGTCTGTCGCGAGACTTTCTATCTTCAGCCAAGAGGGCTCTGATATAGGCATCGTGATGTTCTCTATATATCTCTTCGCAGAGCACATAGATTGACTGAAGAATTGTACTGAACCCGTGCGCGGCCATAAACTGAACGCATAAATTGGGACCGATATGATAGCGTTACAAATAACTTTCTGCAAGTCCCTGAGCAAAGACCGAATCCCTGCTCCTCTTAGCGAATGAGGCCCCTGTGAAGAGTGTGAAGGTATGTTATCGGGCTGCTCAATATACGAGTCATTCGAGAATGGCTCAACTGAATCGGGAACTCATTCGGGGTCATTATGAGGTCGTTAAAAGGATAGACGATGCTGATATCGTTGTGCTCCATTTCGAACCACACGACCTCGCTTCTATTTATGATAAATATCCAATTTTGAAAACAAGGTATGTAATCGGATACTGCGTCTGGGAGGCAAGTGAGCTGCCCGATAGTTATAAGGACTCGATCTCTTATGTTCAGGAGATCTGGACCTGCTCGCGATACTGCTGCGGCGTATTTGAACGACATCATCCGCGCGTAATCTATATTCCGCACGTTATAGAACGCGATACCAGTTGTTCGATTGCAGACCGTGAATACATTCGACGGATCATCTCATTTGATCCGGACATCCTGTATTACCTATCTATTACTAAGTTATGGGATCGGCGTAAGAACACGCGAGGACTGGCGATGTCTTTTCTGAGTCAACGATCGGCCATGCCAAACGCCCGGCTTATTATTAAAGCAGGTCCGAAGGATGTCGCAGAGGACTTACCAGAGGACGGGATCATATATCTGCGCGAGCACCTTACGGACGGGCAGATGAATGCCTTGTATGAAATTGCGGATGTATATGTCAGTGCTCATCATTCTGAAGGATGGGGACTGACGTTGTCCGACGCCATGATTCTACAAAAACCAACCATTGCAACTGGGTATTCCGGAAATCTCGAGTTCATGAACGCGGACAACTCTTTTCTTTTGGACTTTACCGTGAGCTACATTAAACCCGAAGATTGCTTCTATCTGTTCCGGGAGGATATGAAGTGGGCCTACCCCTCCGATGACGATTTAGCGCAAAAACTCTTATTCCTTTACTGCAACCGAGACAGTTCTGTCGTCCGCGCAAAGATCCTAAATGCCTCCAAAGACATAAAGATATTCAACCGAGCTTCCGTGGGACGGATCGTTCAACGCCAGATTGCCAATATCGTCGATTCAGAACATTTTTCGCAACTATTGTCGAGGAGCTAGCGATTCATGATTGCCGTCACGATTGGCGTTGGAGAATATTACGCACGGCTCGCTCTTCATGCTGCTCGGGCCGTGCAAAGAATGACTGGATTGGAAACGGTTGTTCTTGACGATACGCACTTCGCGGCTTCGGGTCTCCCTTACTGTCATCATTTAAAGCTACGCCTATTTGACTTGGTTGATGATGATTCGGTGATGTATTTCGATGCGGACATGGTCTGTCTAAACCCTTGGGATCCAAAACGTTTTGAGGACAGAGAGGCCTTGGTGGCTGTATCGGAGAGTGCACGTCCGTTGCATATCCACACATCTCGGGACTGGGAAATTCCCGTACGTGAGTATTTCAACGCAGGGCTTATGATCCTGAATCGTTATTGCCATCAAGAGTGGCTCCGCGAAACGGAACGGTTCATTCTAACGGATACAAGGTTCGCGCAATACGATCCTTACGACCAAGCAGCGTTGAACATAACTCGTCACCGTCTTGGCCTGAAGCTGGACCTCCTTGATCGACGATACAACTGGATAGGGTTCGGAAACGGGCGGCTCAGCTATGAGGTGCCTGTGTTCATGGCTCATGGCCTAAAACCTGAAAACAAATTTGCAAATATTGATTTTTTTGAAGGACGGTACAAGCCATCTTTCCGATGGCAAATCGATATCAATGAAGAAGAGATGAACCGACTCAAAAAGCAAACCCTGTACATAAGAGGTGGAGACAAAGAAGAAAGTATAGGACTAAATGGTGACGGAACGATTGGTCCTCCCTATTTTCCAGGAATCGGGCAGTATTGGTTTGTTCACAGCAAGTCTGATTCGCCGATGCTGAGTATTTGTTCTGAAGCAGAAATTCTTCAAGAGTTTACATGGACCGACAAGGACTGTTGGGAGTCTATCGAGCGGCTTGAGCTTTCTCACGCTAAGGACTTATCGACAATAGGTTTGAAAAGTAGCTGATGTCTGGTCGTGGAATGAGGGACTGTAACAACGGGGAGCGACGCGGGTCTCGCAGTCCAGCCCAAGCCCAGAAAGCGATAGAACTTCGGTGTTGACATGATTTTGTTACAACACCCGCAAAGGGAATAGCACTCATGATTGCCGTTACTATAGGAATCGGCGAGTACTACGCTAAGCTTGCGTTTCATGCCGCTCAGGCCGTGCACAAAATGACTGGCCTGGAAACGGTCATTCTTGACAACGGGCACTTCACTTCTTCAGGTCTTCCGTATTCTCATCAATTGAAGCTTCGCATATTTGACTTGGTGGATGACGACTCAATTCTTTATTTCGATTCTGATATGGTGTGTCTCAACCCATGGAAACCGGAACCCTTTGCAAGAACCGACGCATTGGTAGCTGTAGCCGAGCGTTTGCATCCCATGGTTATCACGGCATGTCGGGACTGGGACATTCCGATCCGTCAATATTTCAATTCAGGATTTATGATACTGAATCGCAATTGCCATCATGAATGGTTTCGGGAAACAGAACGCTTCGTTTTGGCTAACCCTGGAGTTCCTTCTTACGATCCGTATGATCAGACAGCTCTGAACATAACCCGTTATCGTCTGGGTCTCAAATTGGAACTTCTTGATCGACGATACAATTGGGTGGGTTTCGGATTAGGGAAGGTCAGCTATGAAGTGCCTGTATTCATGGCTCATAGCTTAAACCCTTCTAATAAATTTGCGAATATCGATTTCTTTGAAGGGCGATACAAACCGCCTTTCCAATGGCACATCGATATCAATGAAGATGAGATGGAACAGCTCAAGAATCAAACTTTTTGCTTGAGAGTCGGAAAAAAAGAGGAGAACATACGGCTAAATAGCGACGGAACGATCGGCCCTCCTTATTTTCCAGGCGTGGGTCGCTACTGGTTTGTTCACGGAAACTCCGACCCGCTGACATTGGCTATTACATCAGAAACGGAAATCCTTCGAGAGTTTAGGAAAATCGATGCGGACTGTTGGCAGTCTATCAGGCAGCTTCAGGCACATACCATAAGGCAGTCTGCCTGAAGAAGAAAATCGTTTCCTGACGCGTAAAGCTCGAACCGTATACCGGTTTGCTGGGGTAGGACAAGTGGCTCCGTGGGCTTGAAAGTTGCGACACTCATTGCCCGGCAGAACTGAGTCTTTCTTGTGCCATGGCTCTCATTTTACTTACCCAGTATCTGCTCATTAATTTTTCTTCTTCAATTTCACATCCGGAATAACGATCGAGCCACACATCCATGTTCTGGGGCGTAACCTCATTCCAATCCTTAATGGGAATTACAGGTAGACCTTCGTACAAGCTATCCAGAGGTGACGATGGCACCAGAACCATGTGGCCACAGGAGAGTGCTTCCCACGTCCGATGACAGTCAAGGCCTCTTCCATGTGGAGACAGCACAAATGCATACTCGCCCCACTTTCGCCATAACTGTTTTCTCGAGAGAGGTTTAGTTTGAAAAACAACACATTCATTTGTCAAAACCTTCGAGAGAACTCTTTGCCTCTTTTCAGGGCGGTATAGGTCGGCTGGCTGCCACGCAAAATCGACATAGACTTTTCGAATACGATCGCGCGCCGGGCGAAGTTCCTTCCGGATCGACAGAAGCATTTGTTCCTGTTGTTGCGGTGACGAAACATCTTCACCCCATTTAGATTGTTCGCTCAGCGTATGAAAATCGATTCCAAGCGGTAAGGGCGACATTCGGCCCATAAAGCCCGGACCATCACAATTCTGCGCATACCAGTGGAGAACATTTGGATATTCCAAGAGTTCCAGCGCTTCGGCCATGACTGGCAATGGCGCACCGATAGCAGAATCTGCCGTAACGAGAACGAATCTTGCGTTAACGAGTGGCAAAACCTGCTCGACGAAAGATTTCAACCAGGAAAACTTAACCCACACAAGGTCTCCATCTTTTATCTCCCGATAGACCTTAGGGCTTGAAATCAGGTTACCAAGCAGATAAGGAGGGACCGAGTGCCCGACCGGCTCCAGCGCGCTCGCGTAACCCAGGCCAACCGGAAACTCATCGGGAATTCTCCAATCGCATCGGGCCGCTATACCCTTGTTCCATACAAGTTCGGCATGAAAGTCCGGTGTTCTGACACAATCCTTTACGAGATCGTTCTGTTTCAACATTCCAATGAAATTATTTACATCGCGAGTGACACGTTCTTCCGAAACACTGTATTGCGTTGTGATCTGACTAATAATCTGCTGAGTGGACAACCCTTCTGATAACTTAGTCCAGATGGCAGCTGCTACTGAATTCAGTTGAAAGAAAGGACGGCCTGCAACTTCCAACATGGCTTTGCCATCTGGAGCAGATATCGAGCGGGCTATAATAGATGTTTGCATATTCAACTCCGCAGAGAGTTTTCCATTGCACTATCGATGGGCTGAGTTAAGCTTTCCTTCGCCTTAGCACTCATCTTGCTGATCCAATATCTGCTCCTTAGCTTTCCATCGTCGATGCCGGATCCTGAGATACGAGTTTCTCGGTCACTGCTGGCACGTTCATCGATAGCACTGAGTTCCATTCCTCATTTGCAATTCGACGGAATGTTGAGCATGAACTTCCCGTATTCACCGACCACCGGGCGCATCACTGAGTGCTACTTTTTCGCCAGACCACCCTGAATTCGGAGGGTCTTACAAGAAATAACTTCTTGAATCTTCTTGCGAAGTTCCGCGTGCTTTGATATCCAGCGTCTGCTGCAATTGTTTTGACGGGTATATTTGTGATTCGCAATTGTTCTGCTGCGATCGCGAGACGCTTCTCCTTCGCATATTCTGTGATTGCTAGTCCGGTCGCAGCTTTGAACAGCCGGCGCGCTTGACGCCCCGACATTGATAGTTCAAGCAGTCTGCAGAAATCGTCGCTATCCCTGCCAACCTCGCCAGCGCGATTATCGATAAATTCTTTGATCTTCCTAATGCGCCAGTCCATGTCAACCGGGTCACAGAGTCTTCGGGGAAGGAGTTGATCGAAGAAATGATCTAAAGGGTCTGGTTGAATAGCGGGGCATTCGTAAAACATCATATTTGACTCATACCTTTCTAGCAACGGACTCGCGATGCGCGGGTCAAACCGAGTAAGGAACAAACGACTTATAAGTTCTTTTGTGCGCATGGGTTACAGGCTACCCCTTAGTATGGCGCCCTCGTGCTCGGAGATTTGTTCCTCAAGAGGGATATCTAAACCGACCGCTTGTGACGACAACACGCCGTTCTGTGGATTGTCTTGGGCTTTGTACCGGAATCATTCAAAGCGACATTAGATTTAGGCTCAGCGTCATCTCACCCCTATGATCTTTAGTTCTGGAATACGGGCTCCAGGAGCCAAGAGTCTTGCAGGCCTGAAGAAAGCTCGCCGAGTCCGGATTCTATGTTGGGTATCCGTTGAGTTGGATACTGATCGCTGAATGTTTTCTGGATTTCTTGATCTGAACGTTTCATCAGCAAGCATTGCAGCATCAAGAGCCAAGGTTCAGGGAAGCGAACTCCCAGAACGCCCAGTTCCGAGAGTTCACGAACCCAGGTCACAATTGCCATTACCGGGTCTCGCGACGGATATCGCTGTTCTATCAGACTGAGAATCGCAGAACATTCAGGAATGTTGAGCAATAACGCCAAGAAGAACTGCAAGTCGCTGCTCGAAACCCGCTCGCGGACTGCCAGAAGCTTGTTTCTTCTTTCCACTTGAAGCAGCGCCGGTTGCAGTGCTTCCACGAGCTTCGGGTGCCTTAATCTAGAAGACAGGAGCAGATTGTGCCGTTCGTCCTCATCCTCCATCATCTCAAAAGTTGACAGCAGAAATTGGAACACGGAGTAGGCATCTTCGGTTCCGAGTATGTGGCGCGCAATTTCGTTGTATTCGGCACGTTTGCCGCTGATCAAAAGCATTCTTAGAAGCTGAGTGCGACGCTGCACAGAAGGAAAAACGACAAAGGGGTCATAGGCGATTGTCGGCGGAAGGTAAGAGTATTGCGGCTGCTTGTCTGTCTCGCCCAGCGTTCGAACCACAACCGTCAGGCTCGGCCGATCCAGATGAAATGTCGAATGAATCATTTGGTTCCCGGCGAGAATCGGGCGCGAGTCCCCCTTGCGTAGGAGCTCGGCCTTCTTGAGGGAAACTTGGCCCAGTGCCAGGCTTACTTCGATTTGTTCTGTGGTCTCGAACTCCCAGAGGCTTTGCAGGCTGGAACCATGCATGACATGGAAGGCCCCTGAAAAGGAATGCTGGTGTATTGCTGGAATCCCCTGAACCCAAAAGAGTACCTCGATGCGAAAATTGCGACCGCTGTACACTGTCAGTGGGGGCTGCCCGAATTTAGCGCCGAGATCTGCCTGAGAGGGTAATCGTTCTGTGGTTAGAGCCCATTTCGAGACATCCCAAAAGGAAACGTGCTGATGAGGTGGCAATTCAGAGAGTCCTCGGCTCGCTATTTCGGGGAAGTCCTTTTCGTTGTAGTTTCGTTCTTTCCAAAGACGCGTAACCAGCGAGCCGAGCCTCTGAAAGAATTCCATGACTATCCCTCCACTGGCGTCAAGAGTTTTGCTGGGCTGTTGCGGGACAATTCATCCACTCCGGCACTGGCCACCCGCCTCTTCGCGCCAAATCCATACGTTGTGCGACCTGGAACCCATCGGGATCGACTGCCAAATGATGACGGCCAAGCCAGCCCGTCACGAGGTGACCTTCAGAGTCGCCCTCCTGACTCCGACCGAACCACCATTGAAGAACCTGCCCGCTGTCTTGCAGTTTTTCAAACAGGATATCTGCTGCTTTCCAATCGATGTTGCATTGGATTCCCTTCGCGAGCCGGAGGGCCTGGTTTACAAACGCGAAAGAGTCATTTTGTTTCAGATGCTCTGAAAGCAGCTCATCAAGCGACGGACACGAAACATCGTCAATCTCACCGCGTCTCAAAAGATAGGCGAGGTTCAATGCCGCTGTACGGTTGCCTTGGCGATGCGCCTCTTGAAAAAGAACACTAGCCTCTCGGGCAAGTCCGTGCGCTGCTTTTTTCGTGGCCGCGAGGGACTTTTGGTACAACTGAAGGCCAAGCTCCAGCAATTGGCTTGCGCTCGTGGCTCCTGCGCGTCGTAGCCAACGGAGGCCTTCTTCACAGTCGTGGTCGAGGCCCAAGCCAGAGAGTAAGTAGGTACCTAACTTGATCATTGCGATCTGACTGCCCTGCTTAGCAGCTTCGCGTAGTAGTTGTTCACCCTGCTTAGGATCAGGCGCCAAGCCATCACCAGTTATGAGCCTGCTGCCGAGACTCACCATTGCGAGACGGTGTCCATGTTCAACAGCATTGCGCAGCCAACGTTCGCCTTCCGCAGAAGAGCCCGGTGTTTCATCTTTGTCGAACTCATACTCTGCAAGTTTTTCCATGGCGAAAGGATAGCCCAATTCGGCTGACTTCTTGAGCCACCCTAGTCCTTCTTCGATCGATTTGGGGAGACCATCTCCCGTCAGCAACCGCAGTCCGAGCTTCTCCATCGCGTACAAGTCGCCCTCCTGAGCGGAGCTTCGAAGCCATCGTTCGCCTTCGCTGGGTGAGCTTTCGAGCCATCCCTTGAAGCTCGAAGGCAAAACTATGTTCTTGACTGAGAATTTTCCTTGCCTCTTCAGCAGACCAATCGAGTCCAGACCAAGGTCCAAGGTGGAAGACTGAGTGTCAGTTTCAGGAGCCCTGGCGGATGTAGCAGCTGTGTTTGTTACCGTCATCGAATTGCACCTCGACGCCTAAGCTTCATCCATAGATTTTGCTAGGTTGGATGGCAGCGCTCCACGAAAGACTGGCGGACTTTGCGATGGTGCGTGACATAAACTATCGAGTCAATTATGAAGAGGAGCCATTTCCGGCCACTTGGAGCCATATTCGGCCATCCATGGGATCTAAAAGGGAGGATCTTCAATTCGCGAAGTGCTCGTGGAGACAGGGGAAAACCCTTGGCCATCGGTTGTAGCGGCAAGAGTGTTGTGCAGGTAAGCGTATAGACCGCCGCTACCTATCAGACGGTCGTGCGTGCCCTGTTCTTCGATGACACCTCGATTCAGCACAACGATGCGGTCAACCCATTTTAGCGCGGAAATCCGATGGGAAATAAAGACGATTGTCTGATGGGAGAAGTGCCGGGCCAGATTCGCAAAAACCTTTCGTTCGGATGGCGCATCGAGGGCTGATGTCGATTCATCCAGCAAAAGCAGAGAAGGGTTTTGGAGCACGGCACGAGCCAGCGCGAGACGCTGGCGCTCGCCACCTGAAAGTGCATTGCCTCTGGGGCCAACCCGAGCGTCCCACTCCTTCGGCAACCGGTGTAGCAATCCTCCGAGACCAGCAAGTTCGATCGCACGACTGAGTTCGTCGACGGTTGCAGAAGGCTTGCCGAGCAGCAGGTTCTCTTTCAACGTTCGATCAAAAAGCACGGCTTCCTGCATGAGGTAGCAGATTCTTGTTCGCAGGCTTTCAAGGCGCAAGTCTCGAACATCGATTCCGTCAATGCGTACGACTCCTTGATTCACGTCGTACAATCTAGCGATCAGTTTTGCGATCGTGCTTTTGCCGCTGCCGCTGACTCCGACTAAGGCAACCTTCTCACCTGCTTCCAGCTTTAGATTGAGCTTCTCAAGCACGGTTGATCCGTTCCTATAAGAGAAGGAAACGCCGTTTAGTTCGACGTACCCACGAATCGGGGATTCGAGGTGCACCGCCGTCGGCCTTTCGGGTACGCTGGGGATCATTTCAATGACTTCAGTGACTCTCCGGATGCTTGTCCTCAGCCGCTTGAACCGCGCATAGATGTCTATTGCAGCGTTGAGTGGATCAAATAATCGCCCCAGGTAACTGTAAAAGGCGACGAGTCCGCCGACTGTCAAAGCTCCTACAAACACCCGGTAACCGCCATAACCAAGAATGGCAATCGTTCCCAACGCAATGATCGCCATATAGCAAGTCCTGAACAATGACTCGACCAGGTTCCGATCATTCAGCGCCTTCACTCTTGTGACGGCTCGTTCGAGGAAGGCCTCGATTTGGCTTCTCTCCTGGTGCAAGAGCTGGACTTGTACAACGGAGCTGAGGTGTTCCTGGAGAAAGCTGCTCTCATTGCTGGATTGCTGCTGCACCAGGTCGGATGTGCACTGTAGCCGGTTTTCGAAATACTTCCTGAAAACGTAGAAAACAGGCATCAGAGGAAGAAGGACGCACGTGAGTCTGAAATCGAGCACGAATACTGCTCCGACCACAAAAATAGTGTTGAACGCCGTCTGGAGGACAGAGGGCACAAGACTCGAACCCAGTTCGGCCACCTGATCGACATCTTGTTCGATACGGTAGAGCTTTTCTCCAACGGGGGTCGTTTCGTGGTAATCCGTCGAGAGACGATTCATCTGTTCCAAGATGTTGAGCCGGATGCGGAACACGAGTTCCTGCACGGTACGGAAACTTACGAGCCCTGCAAGCGCGGAAAAGCCCAGGCGACAGATGTAGAGTCCGAAGAACCCCGCCGCGGCAAGGAGCAACAAGTGAAAATTCTTCTTTGGAAGCACGCTGTCAATGAGCCACTTAATAAGGAGAGGATCGAGAAGAAACATCAAACTACTGAGTACCATCAAAGAAACACTGAGGAGGTGGGCACGCATGAGGGGGCGCAGGTGATTGATAAACCATCGGAACTGCGTATTGAGTATGAGACTCAAGAGTGCTTCCTAGACGTTTCGAGCAGTTGTACGAGAAACCTATAGATCATTCGTTTGCTGTCAGTTAACCTGTCTGGCCGAGTCAACGGAGCACCGTCGAAAGAGAACCGTATTTCGGCACGAGAACAAAGCCTTGTGCCGGTGTGGTCGTGGGAAACTGTAGCGATGGCTTCAAGCTGCGACCGACTTTTGGCGCCACACTCGCCTGAATTCCATTGGGTTTACGCGAAACAGTGCCTTGAAGCTCCTTGCGAAGTGACTAGCACATTGATAACCGGCGTCTGCTGCGATTACTTTGATGGGAACATTTGTTACTCGTAGCTGTTCTGCAGCGACTGTAAGGCACCTATTCCTCGCGTATTTTCTGAATCCCATCCCCGTAGAGAGCGTGAACAAGCGTCGTGCTTGACGACCTGATATAGGGAGCCCGAGCTGTTTGCAGATCTCTTCAAGGTTCAACCGCGCTCTGCCGGGACTGCTGTCGATGAATTCTGCAAGGATCTTGGTGCGCCACTCCGTATCAGCAGGAGGCTGGACCCTTCTTGGGACAAGCCGCTCAAAGAACAAGTCCAAAGATGTCGATTCCCGAATATCTGGTCGTTCATAAATCATGGTCGTCCTCCCGTTTTTCATTTCGTTATAGGGCTGGGCTCATGACTCCTGGCATCAAACGACACGCAGCTTGAAGAAGAGCTTCGACCGCAATACCTTGCCTTTGCCTCGGCGTTGGTCGTCAAGGTTCACGAAAGTCTGTGCCCAGGCACATTCGTTGCACCTCCGATCCTGTCTCGGACCTTCTTCTGCTCCCGAAAGCGACGACTCTCGGGTAGGTGTAGGCACAAATTGGTCTTCCCTCATTTTGAGGGCACACTGCAAAGGCTCGTTTCGACGAAAAGGTCAGTACGCGGTCAAAACCTCCACCGCCACCAAATGAGGCCATGTTGAATGGCAGACCCATCGAGTCATAAGTCCAAGCCGCGGTCGCAAGTGACAGTTCGAATGTCACAAAGTGAGCTCTTGTGCTCCAAACCATGTCAACCCCGCGTGCCCGCGGCCTTGGACCCTTGCAACAACCCGTTGCGTTGAACGAGCCCGACTGATTCCAGCTTAGATAGAAATTCAGCGACGTCGTGTTCAAGCTGTTCGCGTGAAACCGCGCAGTGAGTCCCCAAGATATCCACGAGGCCTTTGAACTCGACCCCTGTCTGGCTCGACTCCACCGTGATCCAAGTTCGGGCCCCCACGGGGTTCAGGCTGTAACAGACCCCTCTTCGAATGTCGAGCAACACCGCACCGTCTTCGCTGTACGTTGAACGCACGTCAGGAGAAACCAGCCACCTAGCGTTGGCTCCCGTTTTCACGCTTCCCTCCAGCAGAACTGTTTGAGTTCGAAGCAAACGGCCTCGGGGCTGGCTGAGGCCGTTTGTAGGACTGAAGGAGTAGTCTGAAGTCCGGGCTTTTCGGACGGACCCCCTTCATCTCGCGCTCACGCTTGCATGCCGACCCGTCTGAAGGTGTGTCACAAAATCGAGAGGGTGTGTAAAAAAAAATGTTTCTGCTCCGAATACGGGCCCATATTGATGAACTGCGAATGGAAGTCCTATGAATGAAGTGGGCCTTCGAGGTTATTGTCCGGTTCGTTTCAAAGACTTACGGACAACAATTGTACTTGGCTGGGCATGGGTTAGGCGACGCGTATCGGTCGGAGTCCGAACCGCAATTTCCCTCCAAAGAGAGAACGATGGCCGAGAATCCGACCTGATGTGCCTACGCCTCGACAGCCTTTGGATGTTGGACAGTGGCGCAAGAGGTGTTGCCAGTAACTTCAAAAGCCCGTGTGCGCTCACAATTAAAAAATCTTGCGCTGTTCTGTTGACGATGCTCGGCACGACGCTATCCGGCGGCGTGAGAGTCCGGGATAGGAAAAGGACAGAGGACAGAAGGTCTCCCGCCATTTAGCTGGCGCGTGACGGCGAGCACCATCACCACATAGAACTTATGCGGTAGCATGCCTTTATCCCCACCTCGTCGATCACCAGGATGAGGATGGGTAAAGGTAGCGAGCTCCTGCAGGTGGCCCCTTTTGGTGAACAACAGGAGGTCGACGAAATTAATTCGATAGAGTGCGCTGAGTGTGAACAGATCGTGGGACACTCGGGACCCTGGCGGAGTTCTCGATCTCGACCAGAGAACTGTGGAAGATGCAATATCACTGGTTCGATTGCGTGTGGGCGCCTAGGCGGCTATGGGATTGCACGTTTCGGCTGCTGATGCCCAAGGCCATGTGCAGGGCTTTGAGACGCTGCCCCGGAGGGCTCGGAGGATTCTCAAATTACTCTAACCCTTTCTTTCCTGTTTCCCTCGAGGGAACTCTCTGAGAAATTCCAGATGGGCAGTTATGGCCTCGCGACCCGCTTCGATCATCGTCAGCCAGAAGTCAGTAAATTCTTCCAGTCGGAAAGTTCGCACTTCCGAGCCTACAGCGAACTCAACAACGGGATTCATGTGATCCAAATGGATGAACGTCACCGTCATCGCATGGCTCTTCAACTGGTAGACCACAGAAGTCTTATCCTTTCCGACAGAATTAGGATAATGAGTCAACAAGATCATCGTAGTGCTGCACTCCTATCTGTGCAGTGCCGTTTGTTTGAGAGCATGCACGATTCAAGCGGTGTCTCCCTGTGGCGAAGGCAGGAACAGCATAAGTTCAGGAAAGTCAGCCGCCAGAAGACAGCTGCCTTCCCGCGCGAATCTCCTGCTTGCTATTCTGTTGCTCCCGAAGGGAACGAAACGCGGGCAACAGCGAAGAAATCTGAACCCCGAAACCTGTTGTGAGCGACCTGCGGGCACAGGGATACCTTGAGTTGGACCTATCGGTTCTAACTTCATGTTTGCGAATTGAACCTCTCCTTTTTCCCGTTCTTCTTTCGTTATAATTCCCCGAGGGACTCCAGGTATGCAGTTGTCGCTTTACGTCCTTCTTCGATCATGGCCAGCAAAAAGTTAGTGAATTCGGCAAGTTGAAGGGTCCGCACTTCGGACCCCAGTGCCAGCTGAACAATCGGCTCCATACGATCCCCATATGCGACCGTTACTGTCATGTTATGCTTCTTCAAGTGATACACCACTGAGCCCACCTTTCCCCGATAACAAGATCCCCAAATTAGTCCCGCCGCTCGGCAACGGTGGCTGCGGGTTTGTACTCGTCTCACTCCGTCCAAAGTGAAGTTCCTTTTCGCATAATGTCCTAAATTCTGTCGGCGTCACAGAGAGTAGTTGCTTAAATTAACGTTGAAAATCCTATGCAGCGCTATACTCCAGGATTCAAAGCAACCTCTTTGACTGACAGGGTCGGGCTTTTCAATTGCTGCGCTGCAAATCAGAAGTCGCTTCCTCTTGGCATATTCCCTAACGCCGATGCCGATGCAACTTCTGAAGAGCCAGGCGATGCGAGAGCCGGAAATGGCCAGTACCAACTCTCGACAGATTTGCTGAAGATTCCAACCGATCTTCCCTTCCCGATGGTCGACGAACAGCTGGAGCCTCGTGAAGCGCCATTCTGCACAATCGCTCGCCTTTGGTATCTCGGCTAGTCGTTGATTTATGAACGTGGCTGATAGGCCCTAGGATTTGAATACCCGGGCGTCGATATGTCGTCGAATTTGCTCCCACGAGTGTTAACCTCCTCTGCGCCCCGCGAGAAAATGCGGTGCTCGTGTCTGGCGCCAAGGCCGATTTGGAAACCGCAATTTTTGGTGCCTTCGACATATTAGTTTTCTTCCTTGTCTAAAAGTCCTGAAAATCACTCATAAAGAAGATTTCACATAGCTGCACACTTCTGCGGGCTGTGTGCGCGTTCCCGAACGCCAGCACTCGTGGGCAACAACACAGAAACCTGAATTCCGGAACGTCTCGCGACGGACCTGAGGGAAGGGGCGACGTCATAAAACCTTCGTTGCAGCTGTGAAGCGGGGAAATATCAGGCAGGCTCCTCTCGAGCTTGCAGTCTAACGGATCACAGGTCCAGCCCCGCTCTGAATCCGAGATTACCGCCGCTGCCTCGATAGAGAGCCTGCCCTGCAACACCTTAGCTTCCTCCTCCGAAAGTCTTGAACGAAATAACTGGCCTTTGCGGTGCAGAGCCCATCCGTTGGAGCTTGTCAAGGCACTCAGCGACGTCAGCAAACGGCCTCGGGGCTGGCTGAGGCCGTTTGTAGGACTGAAGGAGTAGCCTGAAGTCCGGACCTTTTCGGACGAACCCTCTTCTGTCTCGCGCTACCGCTTGCGTGGCGACGCGCTTGAAGGTGTCGCACGAATCCGAGTTGGTGTGTGAAAAAAAATGTTTCTGCTCCGAATCCGGCCCATATTGATGAACTGCGAATGGAAGGTATGAGAATGAAGTGTGTCCTCGAGGTCGTTGTGCGGTTCGTTTCAAAGACTTACGGACAACAACTGCACCGGGCTGGGCACGATTTAGGCGACACCTATTGGTCGTAGTCCGAACCGCAATTTCCGTCCCAAGAGAGAATGGTGGCCGAGAATCCGACCTCAAATGCCTTCCCTTCCGCATCCTTCGACATTAGACGGGGGCGCAGATCGTGTTGGCAGCGGTTTTCAAAAGCCGGCGTGCGCTCACCTTTCAAAAAAATATGACGCCGTTCCGTTGGCGAGCCTAGGCGCCACGCTATGCGGCGGCGCGCGAGTCCAGGTCAGGAATGGGTAAATTCTCTATTCTTATTTGGAGCATCAGATACTATTGCAACATTACCATGTGTAGAGTAGCGTACCTTTATGACCCGGGGTCGGTCACTCTCGTCTAGGAATCCTCCGGGCCCTCCGGGGCTGCGTCTCAAAGCTCTGCGCGAGGCTCTGGGCATCAGCGGTCGAGATGTGCAAATGTATAGCCGCCTGATCGCGGGTACACAGGGGAACCAGAGATACTGCATCTCCCACAGTTCGCTGGTTGAGGTAGAGAACTCCACCAGGGTCCCAAGTGTCCACAAGCTCTTCACACTCAGCGCGCTCTATCGAATTAATTTCGTGGACCTCCTTCTGTTCTTTGGAATCGACCTCGATCAGATCAACACAGCTCGCCTCGCCGTCAAACTGCCCAGGACTCACCTCGTTCCTCCCGAGATCCATGACACGGAACGCCGTGTGAGTTTTCCAGTGAGGTTCGATCCGGGAGCGAGGATTGAAGAGTCCAATCTCCTCTCCCGCATGGTGCAGACTTGGGGCGAAATTCCTATCGCGTTCGTTCAAAATCTGGGCCTTCGGAAATATCTCTACGGATTCATTGGGATGGATGACTACACGCTGTACCCGATGATTCGTCCCGGCGCTTTTGTCCAGATAGATGACCAGGACACCAAGATTGACCCAGATCCGGGGGAGAATGAGTTTGAGCGGCCGATTTATTTCTTCCAGCTCAGAGACGGCTATGCCTATGGCTGGTGTGAACTGGAAGGCAAGGTTCTGAGCATTATTCCTCATTTGATGTCGGGAAGAAAGACACGCCAATTCAACCATCCGGACGAAATAGATGTGGTTGGCCGGGTAGTTGCTGTGGCCACGCCGCTCCGCCGGAAACCGGCCCGGTCATCTTTGCCTGCCCCTGACACTAAGAGAATTCAGTAGACCAGCGGGGACGTACCGGCTGGTCCCGGGCGTCAGAAAAAAACGCGAGAACATATGGAGGCCCGATCATGAGCGTGATTGTAATCAACCCAAAGAACGGACAGGAAATAGTTTATACGGAAGAGGAATACGGCAAGGCATATATCGAATCCTGTCAATGGTATCGAGCGTTCGAAAACGCCGTCGATGTGTCGGACGAAGACCAGAGAGATTAATCAAGTAAATAATCGCGGTCCCCAAGTAGGCTGATTCAAAATCTTACAACGACCTCCCTAAATCGGCACGGACCTAAACCGAAGTTCTATTGCTCTCGCCAGCCCCTTTTGTTGTCCTTGGACTAGTGCTAAAGAAGTATATAAGCGACGGTCACTTGCATCCCGGACAACGACTTAAGGCGATCCGCAGGCAAGTCGGGATCTCCACGCGCAAAGTCGAAAAATACAGCAGGCAGATCGTAAAGGCCGAAGGTAGTGCGAAGTTCTATATTTCCAACGCTTGGCTCAGCCAGATTGAAGGCACGGGGTCAGTACCCGGCGTTCAGAAGCTGTTCAGTCTGAGCGTCATCTACCGGATCAATTTTGTCGAGTTACTGTATCTCTTCGGGATCGACCTGGAGAGAATTGGTCTGCATCAGCTCGAAATTCGGTTGCCGAAGACACACCCTGCAAAGTTGGAAGTCTACAATGAAGATAGGACAACCACTTTTCCCGTCCGCTTCCACGAGGGATTTAAAGTTGAGAAGACGGCTCTCGTCTCACGCATCGTGAAAATTTGGGGCGAGGTACCGATCTCGGTCATTCGGCATCTGGATTTCAAGAATTCTGAGTACGGCTATATCGGCCTTCGGGACTATACGATGGATCCCCTTGTCCCACCGGGCTCCTTCGTGCAGATAGACAACCAGGTGCACGAAATCCTTCCCCCTTCTTCGTGGCGGACGGAACTAGATCGGCCAATCTATTTTGTAAAAATTCCAGGTGGGTACGCCTGCTCTTGGTGTGAGCTGAAGCGGAATCAATTGACCCTTGTGCCCCATCCACTGTCACGCAGCCGCCTTCGGCACTTTGCCTATGCTCGGGAAGCAGAGATCATCGGCAGAGTGATTGGAATTGCTATGCGGATTGTTCGTCCTAAGAAACGGACCTCTGACGTATCTGTAAGATCGCCAAAGCCATCTTGACGTTGGACAAGAAGACCTCAGCCTCCAGTTCGTCGCACTCCGAAGGAATCGTGACCCGATACGATCCAAGGTGTTTCCAACTCTTCAAAAACTCTTCCGGTCGTTCATTAGTCGAGGAGATGTAGTCGCGGAGTTCCTCGATCAACGCTTCCAAAGAGGCGTACACAAGACGGTCGAAAATTTCTCTGTGGCACAGCGCCATTGCTTTGGAGGCAACAGTTTCACTGAAATGAAATGTGAGACCGTCATGGGAGTAGCGGCCGGTGTTGAGATCGCGCGAAGAGGCCAAATAAACGAGCCTACTGAAGTCGCCCGGAAGTCTCGCAAGAGTGCGATTCCTCAGGTCCCTTACCGCAGGCTCAATTTCAACGTTTTTGACTCCAAGGCTCATATCCCAGCGCTCGCCCTCGCCATCAGTTGCTCGAATGCGCCCCGCAGCCATGCCACCGTACGAAGAGTCTGGCCAACCATCTTGCGAGTGCGCACGGGACCGCGCAGCCAGATCCAGGCAATCAAAAAGTCGCACAAAATGAGAAGTACAAGGTAGCTAAGAGCTAACTTCAACTCCGTTGCGAGGTGCAGGTCCTCAATGTGTCCCACAGCCGCAACGTGTGCGCGCATGACCAGCGAGATTCTCGTGCGCGTGCGCCGAAGCCAGGAAATAGCAAGGATGGTCCGGTCGCGCAGAAACATTTGTTGAATTTCTGAGGGCACATTGCGTGAAATGAAATCCCAATCCACCAGGTCAAATATCCTCTCACCAAGATCTCTGTGTGAAGCAGTGCTTCCACCTGTTGGCCCGCGCTTTTGTGGGACTATCAGCTCTATTCTGGTTTTGCGCGCGAGAAAGATCTGCCGGGCCCACAGGGCCGAGACTACTAAAAGGAGTAATGAGACCCCGAGATACGGCAGCAGTTGGCTCATAATTCGCCACCCATCTTCAAGAATGAACGGGCTCTGGCAAGGGCTCGTTTGGTCTTTTCGGCGATGAGTTTGTAGTCGCGCTCAATTTTGGATTCAGTTTCCGTCTCAGGATTAGGGGAATAGGACCAGAGAGTGTAACTCCAGATGAGTAGAGTGGCCAGATACGCAATGGGCTGAACAAGCCGCCACCCTGGTCGTAGCCCGTATCCTGGCAGCGACCCGAATGCCAGGGATACTACGCTGGCGTAGATGTACGCGCTATACCCGAAGATGATTCCTTTCAGATTTCTCCCGGTGGCAACAACATAGTAGGCAAGCAGCGCGATGATACCCGCCAGCAATATTGCCTGGACCGTGCGCAGATCGCGTTCCAATTCTGCCGAGGTTGTACCAGGCGACCAAACAGGTCCACTAACTGCGTTCCAGGTGACTTTCAAGATGACTGCGGCAAGGACACTCCACAGGAAAGTCAGCGCAATGCGCGCAACACCAGGGGAGTTGTTTAGTGCATGTTTGTAAATTTCAAGAATGACTGCATAGCCGAAGCCAGCATGGAGGAATTCAGTGTACCAATAGAACTGGGCGTAAACACTCGGGTGCAGAGTAAGTACAGAGAAACGCAACAGATCAATCAGAAGAACAACAGTCAGGTAGATATAAAAAGCGAGATACTTGCGGTAGAGCTTTGCATTGATGGAAAGCACCAGAATAAAAGCTTCTGCTGCAATTTCCATCCACCAAAGAGTTTGTCCGAACACGTTCGCCGCCGGGGGACGTAAACGGCATATTAGCACACGCGGAGGGGGAAAATGCGAGACATCTTCTCCCTCCGTGTGCTGAGTTCAGCGGATTTGTCAAGAAAGCATTGCAAATGGGATCGGTATTGGCGGTGGTACGGGCGCCCCTCCGTCAGCTCTCAAGACAGGATTCGCAGAAGTCGCCCTATGGTTTGAACCCACCAGCGATAGCACACTCCCCAGGATCGCAAGCGATATCAGCCAAATCAGCTTTCGTACTTTCATGGTAACTCCTTTTCTTGGTTAGGGTTGGGCCGGTGAGAACAGATTAGTGCGGTTGTGCGAGGACGCCCGAAACTCTCGTTATCCGCTCGGTCCACCGAGCGGTTGTCAGGAGAACTTCTGGATAACCTCGGAGGTCTTTTAAAGTTTTGGGAATGGGTACGGCGCAGAATATTGAATTTGCTTTTTGAGACGTCGGAGGAGGCGGATGGGGCGAGGTATCGGAGGATTTGGAGTTATAATCCTGGTTTACGCAACAACTTGTGCACTGGAGGGAGGGACAGCGTGATTATTGCGGATCGCTTGCGGGCGCTACGGGAAGAAAAGAAGCTCTCTCAGGGAGACATAGAGAAGCGGACAGGACTTCTGCGCTGCTACATTTCCCGGGTTGAGAACGGGCATACGGTCCCGGCCATCGAAACGCTGGAGAAAATGGCCCGCGCCATGGAAATTCCCATGTACCAGCTTTTCTACGATGGGGAGAAGCCACCCGAGCTGCCGAATCTTCCAAAGCGGAAGTCGTCTGACGACATGGCCTGGGGTAGTACGGGCAAAGATGCGCGCTATCTGAATAAGCTTCGTCGTTTGCTGGCCAGGACAGAAGAAGGAAATCGGAAGCTGATTCTGTACATGGCCCAGAAGATGGCCGGCACGAAGTCCAGGCGGCCGGGGGCCAGCAACTAATCCCGTCAAGCCGGGTTTAGTCTCGGCAGGTAATGACAGGTCGTAGCAACAAAGGATTGATAGCCACACCGAAGTGGGGCTGCAAGGGGTGACAAGATGGACTTGCGCTGCCCGAAGTGCAGCAGCAACAATCTCAAGAAGGTATCCCTCGCCTACCAAGAAGGCACCTACCAAATAGACACGCGGTCCAGAATGCGGGGCCTTCTGTTTGCCGGTGGGGGACCAGGGATCTTGGTCGGTAGAACGAGTACGCGGGGGTCGCAGCAATCCGCCCTTTCAAAGCGTCTTAGCCCTCCCACGAAGTGGTCGTATGTAAAGCTTGTTCTGTGGTCAGGAGTCGTAACTCTTATCGCGCTGGTCATTTACGTTCAACACGTCATGTCGAGTCCCGTGCCCGCATCTTCGTTGCCTGTTAAACTCTACGTGATATTTGGTTCGGTTGTCTTGCTTCTACTCGTTGGAATTGTATGGCGTCACAATCATTCGACTTACGAGCGGAAGTATGCTCGGTGGAATGAGTCTTTTATTTGCGAGCGGTGTGGGACGGTCAGCCAACAAGCCCTCCGTTAAAAGCTTAAGTTACGTAATATAGATGACTAACCAACGTGTGCTACGCTGGATTCGCCGTGACAGGGCCGCTTGGGTCTACTGGGGCTTCCATCTCAGGTACTCGGAAGCGATAGACCATGCTCGAAGTCTTCCGTATAACATTCATAAAAAATGGTCCTTCATTTTCGCGCACGGCTTCATAGATTCTTTCCTTCGACACGATTATGGCCGCTGCCCAGTGGACTGGCCGCTGATTGTTCTCGTCTAGGATAAAAACCTTGGCTTTGGATTCAATCACAGCCAATCTGTTGATCGGGTCTGTTTCCACTGCCTTGTCAGATGTAACGATGATGTATCCTTTATTCGCTACAGCGCGAATCCACGTGGTATCGTCAATCTCCTTGCTTGGAAATCCTTCTGCTGCATGCCAGCGGACATTTATCCCAGCCTCTTTAAGAATCGCTGGCATCCTCTTACTTCCCTGATTGCGGTCGAGGAAGATAGGCGTACTCGACTCAAGCAGCTCTAAGAGAGGTAAAATAGCCAATGGCTTTTTTGATCTCTTGCTCATTAATTCCGTAATCGTCGGCCAGTTCCGCTTCTGTTTCGCCTGCTTTGTAGCGGTTCCAAACCGCAGCCGCACGAATACCTGTTCCCGCAATGGTTGGCCTGCCAGCGGCCACTCCCTGGCTTATGACGATAGTTCGATCTTCTAAATCATGGTCCAGGACTGGGAAAACCTTTGTAGGTAGAAAATGGTCATCACGTACGATTCGTTTTAGGTAGCCTTCCATCATGGCTTTCAAGCCCAATTGATCTGGCTTGTTGAGATTTAGGATTATCTCTTCGCCTTGATTTGCCAGTTCGCGGATGAACAGGTCGCATCCGTCAGTCTCGAAGTCTTTGCTGAGCAAAGGATGACGATTCGCACTGGGGTATTTTATTATCAGTTCATCCATAGCAAAACGAATGGACTTCATGGAGATTTTGAAATCATTGCGAGTGGACGCCAATACATGCGCCTCGGCTAGATTAAAAAAAGACAGTGAGAATCCGTGCGGATCGTGCGCTGCCGGTACTACTACTGGATTCCAGAAAGTTTTCCCTTGTTTTGTCCAATAATTACGCCCAAAAAACCAGTTGTGGACCGTCATAGGGGCTAAATGGAAATATAAAGCGACTTCAGCAATGGAATATCTAGGAACCTCTCTGGGGTCTTTGTAGCTGCGCGGATTGACTTTCGTTGGCACGATTGCATAACCGCTAAGAGCGCGTTCGATCTGTGTTTGCGTCCATGGAGACGACACGTTCGCCTTTCCGCCATAGCCCGTGATACACTACGACTAGTTATGGCGAAAGACGCCAAAGGCAAAACGCAGAAGCGGGAACTGCCTCACCCCTCGTCAAAGGTTAAGGAGCAGTCGCAACCGCGCTCAGATGAATATTCCGTTTTCTCTACCGCCCTTCAGAAAGTACTAACCGTATCACATAAAGAAATGCAGAAGCGAATCAACCGCGCTTCTGCGGCCCGCGCTTCAAGCGTGAAGGACTAGGCGGGCGTTTCCTGCACCTTGCCAGTCCCCTCCGCGAAAGTGAGCCGCTTCCCCGCAATCTGCGATAAAGCTACCTGAAATCTGTCGGCATCGTTCATCGGATTGTCTTTGGTGGCCCGATTGTTGAAGCGATACACCTGCTCATCCAAATAGCGGAAGAGGTGGAACGGCTCGACGCTGATATAGGTTCCCTTCAAACCGCGCTTCACAAGACTCCAGAAATTCTCAAGCCCATTGGTGTGGACCTGCCCATCGACATATTTCTCAGCATGGTCTACAACCGCGTGCTGGAATCCAAAAGTCTTGAGCCTGTCGTACGACGCGAAGTTATCGGAATAGATCGCGCTCCCCGCCTCGACGTGTGCGCGGACCTTGGTTTCGAGTAGATGCTTTTTGCGATTGCCGACAACGTCCGCGCGGACCTTCCCGCCGCGCTCCAAGATGCCCATAACGGCAATCTTGTCCTTCGTCCCGCGTTCGGTAATCATGCGCTTGCGCCTATCCGCGTGCATGAAGCGAGCCGCGCCGCCAATGAAAGTTTCATCCACTTCGACGTGCTTCCCATCGCCGCCAAACTTGTCCACGCTGCCACTCTGCAATGCCAAGCGCAAACGATGGAGAACAAACCATGCTGACTTCTGAGTGATTCCAAGATCGCGGCCAACCTCGTAGGAACTGATTCCGTTCTTGCAGTTGACCAGCATCCATAGCGCGGCAAGCCATTTGTCCAAGGAAATCGCGCTATCCTCGAAAATTGTCCCGACCTTGACGGAGAACTGCTTGTAACACTCTTTGCACTTCCAACGGCGCTGCGTTGCCAGATAGTAGTGCTCTGTGCCGCCGCACTTCGGACAGACTGGGCCGTTGGCCCAACGGAGAGCGGCAATCGTGTCGATGCAAACCTGTTCATCGCTGAAGTACCGAATCGCTTGCTGAAGTGTCTTTGGCTTCATGGCTTTCTTTCCCGAAAGTGCCGTCTGACCCTGCGATATAGAAACTCACCGAGAAACCATAGAAGCAAGGCAGCCGCTATCTCGTAGGTCTTGGCATCCATGAGCTAATCTTGGCATATACCTTTGGTTAGTCAAGTATATTATTGCCTTAAGTTAAGTAGCCTATGCTTCGGCCAACTGGTGCGGAGCCTTGCCTTGGATAAAGTCCGCAGCTTTCTGTGCCTGTGAGGCAGCAGAAACAAGCAGGCGCGAATCCGACTTGAGTCGTGCCATCCACGTCTTGAGATACGCGGCTGAGTTTTCAAGAATCCGCTGCTCGATTCCCGCGATGCCGCATAGCATGGCGGCGGTCATCTCCGCGATGAGTTCCTCTTTCGAGTAGGATTCCGAGCCGCACCCGCATAAATAGGGGCTCTTGTAACTTTCAACAGTGCCCGAATGCGCCGAATTTAAGTAATAACGGAGCAGAAAGGGCCGGGAGGTCTCTTTCGTGCCGTCCTGAGTGGTCGTCTCCCGGTCGTCGCCGATGTTCCAGAAGATGACGGGCGAAGATTTCTCTCCTTTGCGGATTCTCCCGCCCAACTTTGTTGCCTGATTGAAAGTAAGCCAGAATCGTGATGGGTACCCCTGCGAAGCAAGAGTAAATATATTGATTCCGCGATACTCTTTTTGCGTGAGCAGGTTTGCGGGAGTCTGACAGGTCCACGGCTTGCGCCAGGGAGCCACGCCGGATTCAAGCTGCTGGATAATTTTCTCGGTGA
>Ga0137394_10000457_pt1 | contig 28741 bp, 29 predicted proteins | sample czobulk116metaG_FD_108278 | JGI IMG/M metagenome (GOLD analysis project Ga0137394, IMG submission 108278) | Vadose zone soil microbial communities from Angelo Coast Range Reserve, California, USA - czobulk1.16 metaG | ecosystem: Environmental > Terrestrial > Soil > Vadose zone | place: USA...
GGCGCGCCCTTCGCGGGCGTTGAGATCGGCGAGGCGGAACATGGCTTCCGGGATGATCAGGGTGCGCGGGTAGTCCTTGAGCACACCCTCGAGGCGCTGCCGGGCCGCCGCGGGATTGTTCTCCGTCTCGAAGTAGTAGGCGGCGACCCACAGCTCCTTCTGGGCCAGGCGTCCCCGACAGATCTCGACCTTGGCGAGGGCGTCGCCGGCATACCGGCTCTCGGGGTATTCCCGGACCAGCTTCTTGAGCTGATCCATGGCTTTCACGGTGAGGGCCTGGTCCTGCTCGACGGGCTTGAGCTGATCGTAGTAGCTCATGGCGAGCCGGAACTGCACGAGGTCGGCGATCTCGTGGCGAGGGAAGAAGGCCAAGAAGCCCTCGAACTCCGGAATGCCCTTGTCGAAGGTGCCCTCGCGGTAGTACGTCTCACCCACGAGGAAGCGCGCGCGCGGCGCGTAGTTCGACTGTGGGTGGCGCTCGACGATCTTCTGGTAGTAGGCGCGCGCGGTCGGATAAGCCTTCTTGACCATCTCCGCGTCGCCGAGCTTGTAGAGCTCCTGGGCGGGCAGGAGAGGCTGGGGCTTTTGACGCAACATGTCCTCGAGGTAGGCGCAACCATGCAGCGCCATGGCCAGGGCAAGCACGCATGGCATCGCAGCACGGCGGAACGTGCGGAATTGGCTTGGCGAAAGGGAAATGCGTACCAAAGGGCTATGTTCCAATTGGGCCACAGTTTTACGGGCATAGTCAGCCAAAGTCAAGGTCGTTGACAGGCCCCCGGGCCGGCCAGTACCATGCCCGCCATGCCCCTGCCCACGATGTACCGGGTGAGGCAGAGCTTCCCCCGCCAGCGTTTGGCGGACGTCCCCGCGGGTGTCCGCGCGACCATGGCCCAGGCGGATCTGCCCATCAAGCGCGGCGATGTCGTGGCCGTGGGCGCGGGCAGCCGCGGCATTGCCAATGTCGCGGTCATCGTCCGGGCCGTCGTGGACCACCTCAAGGAGCTCGGGGCCCGGCCTTTCGTCTTCCCCGCCATGGGCAGCCACGGGGGCGCCACTGCCGAGGGTCAGCTCGAGATCCTCGGGCACTACGGCATCACGGAAGCGACCATGGGCTGCCCCCTGCGCGCGAGCATGGAGGTGGTGCAGGTCGGCGAGGCCCTCAGGCTGCCCGTGTGGTGCGACAAGACCGCCTCCGAGGCCGACTGGATCGGCGTGGTCAACCGCGTCAAGCCCCACACCGACTTCAAGGGCGAGATCGAGTCGGGGCTCTTCAAGATGATGACCATCGGGCTCGGCAAGTACCGCGGCGCCACCCAGTACCACCGGGCCAATGTCAATCACGGGTACGAGACGGTGATCACCGCGGTGGGCCGCGAGATGCTCGCCAGGGCGCGCATCGGCTTCGGGCTCGGCGTGGTGGAGAACGGCTACGACGAGACGGCGTACGTCGAGGCGTTCAATGCCGCCGATCTGGAGGCGGGCGAGCGGCGGCTTCTCAAGGACGCCCGAGGGTGGATGGCGCGGCTGCCCTTCTCGCCCATCGACGTGCTCGTGGTGGAGGAGATCGGCAAGAACATCTCCGGCTCGGGCATGGACACCAACGTCATCGGCCGTCCCTCGAATCCGCACGAGCCCTTCCCCAACGACCCCAAGATTCTCTGGATCGTCGCCCTCGACCTGACCGAGGACAGCGGGGGGAATGCCACGGGTGTCGGGAACGCGGATTTCACGACGCGGCGGCTCGCCGACAAGATCGACTGGAAGAAGACGGCCATCAACTCGCTGACCGCCTGCGCCCCCAACGGAGCGAAGCTGCCCCTTGTCTTCGACTCCGACCGCGAGGCGGTGGAGAGCGCGTTGGGCTGCATCGGGCTGACGGAGCCCGAGCACGCGCGCGTCATGCGCATCAAGAACACGCTCATGATCGGGGAGCTGGAGTGCTCCGAGGCCTTTCTCCCCGAGATCAAGAAGCGCGCCGACCTCGAGGTCGTGGGCGAGGCCCGTCCGCTCGATTTCGACGCCGCGGGACAGGTGGTGCCGCTCCGCCACTGAGGCCGCGCCCCGGCGCCGCCGTGTGGTGGATAGATTCAAGGTCTCGGGGTCCAACGTCTACAGTCACGTGTCGGGCATTCGATTCCGGCCGCTCTCAACGTCGAGGAGGAGCAAGTTCATGCATCCAGTCAGCCGCCGCCAGTTCCTGACGACCGCCACCGGCCTCGCGGGCATCCTGGCCTCCGGGGTGCCCCCCGCGTGGGGGCAGTCGCGCGAGATCTCATACCTGTGCTGGAACAATTTCGCCCCCGCCTCGGACAAGAAACTGGCCGAGATCGGACAGCGCTTCACCAAGGACACGGGCATCAAGCTCAAGATCGACCACATCTCTCACATGGGCCCGCAGCAGGCCAAGTACGCCTCCGAGGTCCAGACCCAGGCCGGCCACGACCTCGTGGAGATGCGCATGCATTTCCCCTGGCTCTACGAGCCCCAGCTCGTGGACGTCTCGGACGTGGTGGGCGAGCTCGAGAAGAAGCACGGCAAAGCGATCGGCTCCGCCTACGAGGGCGCCCACGTCAACGGGGCCTGGCGCGCCGTGCCCCAGTATCACGGCATGTTCCTCGCCACCTACCGGGAAGATCTCTTCAAGAAGGCGAGCCTCAAAGTGCCCGACACCTGGGAGGATCTCTACACGGTGGGCAAGGAGCTCAAGAAGATGGGCAATCCCGTGGGGATCCCCATCAGCCAGAACTACGACTCGATCTCCACGGCGGGTCCCGTCCTGTGGTCGTTCGGCGGCCAGGAGGTCGACAAGGACGGCAAAACCGTCCGCATCAACTCGGCGGCCACCGTCCAGACCATCGAGTGGTACAAGAAGATGTTCCGCGACTGCATGGAGCCCGAGGTGCTGTCGTGGTCGGATGCCAGCAACAACGAGTCGATCCAGCAGGGCAAGGCGGGCTGGATCCACAATCCGGTCAGCGCGTACATCGTGGCCAAGCAGCGCAAGCTGGTGACGGCGGACGGCATCAACCACCATCGGAGCCTGGGCGGGCCCCAGGGCCGCCACGAGACGGACACCCCGCGGCACATCGGCATCTGGAAGTTCTCCAAGAACATCGATGCGTCCAAGGAGTGGATCCGCTATCTCCTCGGCAAGAGAGAAACGTACGACGAGTACATCATGGCCGGGGACGCCTTCAACTTGCCGGTCTACGAGAAGCTCCAGGATCACCCGGTGCTCAGGACCGACCCCAAGTACGCCGCCCTCCGGGGCGAAGGGGTCCAGTACCACACCTACGGGTGGCCGGCGCCCGCCTCGGACAAGGTCCAGCTCATCACGAACTCGTATATCCTGCCCAACATGATCGCCAAGGCGGTGACGGGGACGTCGACGAAGGACTCGATCGCCTGGGCCGAGACCGAGATGAAGAAGATTCTCGCCGGATAATATGGCGGCCGTCAGGGCCGACGAGATCCCGGTTCCCCGCGGCCGCCCGCGGCCGGTGGCACGCCTGCGCACGTGGCTCGACCGGGAGTCCGTTCTTGGGCCGGTCCTGGTGACGCCGGCCATGCTTCTGCTCGTGCTCCTGGTCGCCTACCCGTTCGTCATGGCCCTGTACTTCTCCCTGTCGAACGCTTTCATCGGGCGGCCCAGCCACTTCATCGGCATCCGCAACTTCGTCCACCTCTGGGACAGTGACGCCTTCCGCCAGACCTTCCAGAACGCCTTCGTCTTCACGGGCATCGCGGTGGCCTTCAAGCTCGTGATGGGGATCTCGCTCGCGCTTCTCCTCAACGAGCAGCTCTGGTTCAAGCGCATGATTCGCGGGGCGGTGCTCCTGCCCTGGGTCATTCCCACCGCGCTGAGCACTCTCGGCTGGTGGTGGATGTTCAACTCGCTCTACAGCGTGGTGAACTGGACGGGTATCGCTCTCGGGATCATGGATCCGCCGGGACCCAACTGGCTCGGGCAGAAGTACTACGCGATGGCGGCGGTGGTCACCGTCAACGTCTGGCGGGGCCTGCCCTTCTTCGCCATCACCATCCTCGCGGCCCTGGTGGCCATCCCCCGCGAGCTCTACGAGGCGGCCGAGGCGGACGGCGCGAACGCGAACGCGCGCTTCTGGCACATCACGCTCCCGCTTCTCAAGCCGGTCCTCGCAGTGGTCGTCCTCTTCTCGACCATCTTCACCTTCAGCGACTTCAATATCGTCTACATCCTGACCCACGGCGGACCGATCAACTCCACCCATCTCTTCGCCACGCTGTCCCGGATGCTCGGTCTCGAGGTGGGGCGCATCGGCGAGGGGGCGGCCGTCTCGCTGTACCTCTTCCCCCTCCTCGCCTTCGTGGTGTGGGCCCAGCTCCGCTTCGTCCGCAAGCAGGCGTACTGACCATGCCAGTGGCGCGTCGGCCATTGATGAAGCGCGTGCTCATCCATCTCGGGCTGTTGCCCTTCCTGATCTTCGCGCTGTTCCCCTTCTATCACATGACGCTGACCTCGCTGAAGAAGGACCGCGAGCTCTACGATCGCCACGCGGTCCCCCTCATCATTCGCCAGGGCCCGACCCTCGAGCACTACAGCAAGCTGCTCTGGGAAACCGAATTCCTCACGTGGACCAAGAACAGCCTGATGGTGACCATCCTCGCCACGGGAATCTCCGTGGTCATCGGCACCGTGGCCGCGTACGCGCTGGCGCGGCTTCGCTTCGTCGGCGTGAGCAGCTTCGGCACCGGCATCTTCGTGACCTATCTGGTGCCGACGTCGCTCCTCTTTCTTCCCCTCGCCCAGGTGGTGAACTGGCTCGGCCTCGCCGACTCGAAGTGGGCCCTCATCCTCACGTATCCCACGTTCCTCGTACCCTTCTGCACCTGGCTCCTCATGGGCTACTTCCGCACAGTGCCCAAGGAGGTGGAGGAGTGCGCCATGGTGGACGGCGCCACCCGCATCCAGGCGCTGTGGCGTATCGTCCTGCCCATCGCAATCCCGGGCCTGGTCTGCGCGGTGCTCTTCGCCTTCACGCTGTCGTGGAACGAGTTCATCTACGCGCTGACCTTCACGTCCTCGTCGGAGCAGCTCACGGCCAGCGTTGGCGTCACCAGCGAGCTGATCCGCGGCGACATCTATTTCTGGGGTTCCCTCATGGCGGGCGCCATCCTGGGCTCCGTCCCCATCGTCATCCTCTACGTCTTCTTTCTCGACTACTACGTCTCAGGTCTCACCGCAGGCGCCATCAAGTAGCTACTAGCTACTTTTCGCCGCCTCTGGCGAGAAATTTCGCATCACCCAGGCCGTCGACAGACGGCTGGCCTCAATGAACTCCGAAGCTTGCGTGTGGATGACGCATGGCATCATAGTTGCTGCCCAGAGTTGTGTGTTTCGCGATCTCGAGCGGCACGGCATGGGGTGGGGAGCGCCCATGGACTACCCGGCCGAAATCGAGCGGGACGTCGTGCTCAAGAACGGCGAGACCGTGCGGATCCGACCGATCCGCCCCGACGACGAGCCGCGGCTGGTCGCTCTCTATGATCGCTTCTCGCGACACACCGCTTATCAGCGCTTCTTCACGGTCAGGCAACACCTGCCCCAGGACTGGATCCACTATTTCGCCAACGTCGACTACCGGCGCCGCTTGGCCATCGTCGGCGAACGCGACACGGTGGCGGGCATCGAGCTGGTGGGGGTCGGGCGATATGAGCCATCGGACGAGGCGGGGACGGGCGAGGTCGCCTTCGTGCTCGAGGACGGCTACCAGGGGCTGGGACTCGGGGCCGTGCTCCTCGACGAGGTGGTTCGCGCGGGGACCGAGCGCGGTCTCACGCGCTTCCGCGCCCACGTGCTCGGCGAGAATCACCGCATGCTCCGGCTCCTTGCGAGCCGCACGCGCATCATCGAGCGCACGATCGAGCAGGGCGTGGTGACGATTCTCTTCGAGCCTCGCTGACCGTAAAGTAATCATACTCGGCAGTTCAAGCGCAGTTCGTGAGCAGCCCGCAAGGTAGGCACGGCATCCACCGCTCCCCTCTCCGACCTGATCCGGCGGTAGCTTAGAGCCGTCGGTGCCGCCGGGTCATGCATGGCACGGGCGTTGCTCCTTCTCCCCCAAGGTCTGCAGGGTGGCAGGCCGCAACAACGGCGATGGCGCCGGCTCCCGCGAGGGAGCGGCGCCTATTTTTTTGGGAAGAGGGAGTCTTTGAAAGGGGAGTCCATGGGCATGACACGACGAGATTTTTTCAGGACCACGGCCGCGGGCACCCTGCTCGCGGCGGTGCCGGCTCGATGGGCCGGCACCGCCTACGCGTCCGACGCCCCGGAAACTCCCAAGATGCGGATCGGCATCATCGCCCTCACCGATTGCTCCTCGATCGTGATGGCCCACGAGCTGGGCCTCTTCAAGAAGTACGGGATCGAATCGACCGTCTCGAAGGAGGCGTCCTGGGCCGTCATCCGCGATCGCCTCTCGCTCGGTGAGAACCAGGCGACTCACATGCTCCTCGGCATTCCGTACGCGGCGACGATGGGCCTCCAGGGCTCGCCGGTCAAGCCGATGGTCATCCCGATGTACCTCAACCGGAACGGACAGGCCATCACGCTCACGAAGGCGCTTCTCGAGAAAGGCGTGAAGACCCCCCAGCAGCTCAAGCCGCTCGCCCTGGAGGCCAAGGCCAAGGGCACGCCCATGACCTTCGCCATGACCTATCCGCCGGGCACCCATGCCATGTGGACGCGCTACTGGCTGGCCGCGGGCGGTCTCAACCCTGACCGCGACATCACGCTGATCACGATCCCTCCCGCCCAGATGCTCGCGAACATGAAGGTCGGCAAGATGGACGGCTATTGCGTGGGCGAGCCGTGGGGGGCGCGCGCCATCGCCGACGGCATCGGCTTCACCGCCATCACCACCCAGCAGATCTGGAAGGACCACCCGGAGAAGGTGCTCGCCTTCACCGAGGAGTTCGCCACCAAGAATCCCAAGACGGTGAAGGCGACCATGCGCGCGGTGATCGAGGCGAGCCAGTGGAACGACAAGCTCGAGAACCGCCCGCGCATGGCCGAGGTGGTGGGGCAGCCGCAGTACGTCAACGCCGCCAGGGAGATCATCCTGGGCCGCATGCTCGGCGACTACGACTACGGCGACGGACGCAAGGAGAAGGACAAGTACTACATGACCTTCTTCGATCGGCAGACCAACTTCCCCCTCAAGTCCCATGGGGTCTGGTGGCTGACCCAGTTCCGCCGCTGGGGGATGGTCAAGGAGGCGCCCGACTACAAGGGGCTCGTGGACCGGGTGCACCGGCCCGACATCTATCGCGAGGTCGCGAAGGAGATGAGCATCGAGGTGCCGCGCGAGGACATGAAGAAGGAGACGCTCTTCGACGGCGTGCCGTTCGACCCCGCGGAGCCCGAGAAGTACGTCAAGGCCTTCACCGTGCACACGATGGCATAGGGGGCGCGGACCATGTCATCGAAACTCGGGGCGGGCTACGTGTTGCCGTTCCTCGGCCTGGCCGCCGTGCTCGTGCTGTGGAGCGTGGTCAGCCAGACGGTGGCCGCCGACCTGCCCTCGCCGTGGAAGACGTGGGTGGAGTCGAAGCGGTACATCCTCGAGCCCTTCTTCAAGGACGGGGAGATGAACCAGGGCATCGGCCGCCTCGCCTTTTACTCGCTCGTGCGCGTGGCCAAGGGCTATCTCCTCGCCCTCGCCATCGGCACCCCCATCGGCTTCTTCCTCGGGCTCTCGCGGGGCTTTCACTCCGCCTTCGACCCCATCATCCAGTTCCTGCGCCCGATCTCGCCCCTGGCCTGGCTACCCCTCGGGCTCGTGGTCTTCCAGAAGTCGGAGCCCGCGGCCATCTTCACCATCGCCCTGTGCGCGATGTGGCCGACCGTCATCAACACCGCCGTGGGCGTGCGAGGCATCAGCCAGGACTATCTCAACGTGGGCCGCGTCCTCAAGCTCTCGAAGCTCAAGATGATGACCAAGATCATCATTCCCGCCTCCCTCCCTTACGTCTTCACGGGCTACCGGCTCTCCCTCGGCATCGCCTGGCTCGTCATCGTGGCCGCGGAGATGCTGACGGGGACCCCGGGGGTGGGCGGGTTCCTGTGGCAGGAGTACAACAGCCTCGTCTACTCCCACATCATCCTCTCCGTCATCACCATCGGAGCGATCGGGTTCGTCCTCGACCGGCTCATGGGAGTCGTCGAGGCCCGCTTCAAGACGACATGAGCCACTACCTCGAGGTTCGGGGCCTCGAGAAGACGTACCGCGCGGCGACGGGGACGGTACGCGTGCTGGGCGGTGTCGACCTCTCACTCGAGGACGGGGAGTTCGTGGCCATCGTCGGCTACTCGGGCTCCGGCAAGACGACGCTCGTCTCCCTGATCGCCGGCCTCGTCGCCCCCGACGCCGGGACCATCGTGCTGGACGGCGCCGCCGTGACCGAGCCCGGCCCGGAGCGCGGGATCGTCTTCCAGCAGTACTCGCTCCTGCCCTGGATGAGCGTCTACGACAACGTCGCCCTCGCCGTGGACGCCGTCAACCCGGGGGTCGCGGGACCGGAGCGGAGACGCCTCACCGAGGAGTTCATCGCCCTCGTCAACCTGAGCGAGGCGACCTGGAAGCGGCCGCGCGAGCTCTCGGGGGGCATGCGTCAGCGCGTGGCCGTGGCGCGGGGGCTCGCCATGCGCCCGAAGCTTCTCCTCATGGACGAGCCCTTCAGCGCGCTGGACGCTCTCACGCGCGCCACCCTCCAGGACGAGCTCCTGCGGATCTGGGGGGAGCGGCGGTCGACGGTGATCATGGTCACCAACGACGTCGACGAGGCCATCCTTCTCGCCGATCGTATCTACCCGATGACACCGGGCCCGGACGCCGTCCTCGGCCCCGCCATCGAGGTCGGGCTCGAGCGTCCGCGCCACCGGCGCCACATGAGCCTGACCCCGGCCTATCAGAAGGCTCGGCAGGGCATTGTCGAGTTCCTCCGCGCCTGCCGTCGCGGCGGGCCCTGAGCCCTTCCATGCCTGCGTTCGTCGAGATCGCTCAGCTCGGCAAGACGTACCCGACACCCGTCGGACCGTCGGAGGTCGTCCGCGACTTCACGCTTCACGTGGGGCAGGGCGAGTTCGTCTGCATCGTCGGGCACTCGGGCTGCGGCAAGTCCACCGTGCTGTCCATCATCATGGGCCTCAACCCGCCCACGACGGGGGGCGTGGTCATCGGTGGCCGCGAGGTCAGCGGTCCCGGCACCGACCGCGGCGTGGTCTTCCAGTCGGCGACGCTCCTGCCGTGGCTCTCCGTGCGTGACAACGTGCGGCTCTCGCTCGGCCAGGTCCGCCCCGGCGCCGTGGCCGCCGACGCCGATCCGTACCTCGACGCGGTCGGCCTTCCGGGGCAGGGGAGCCGCTATCCGCGAGAGCTCTCGGCGGGCATGCAGCAGCGCGTCGGCATCGCCCGCGCCTTTGCCCTGGAGCCGCGGCTCCTCCTCCTCGACGAGCCGTTCTCCCTCCTGGACGCCCTGACCCGGATGGAGCTCCAGGACCAGCTCATGACGCTCTGGGAAGCCGAGCGGAAGACCGTCATCATGGTCACGCACGACGTGGACGAGGCCCTCCTCCTCGCCGACCGCATCGTCATGATGACGAGCGGTCCCGCCGCCACCGTCGGCGAGATCCTGGCCGTGCCCTTTCCACGCCCCCGCCGGCGCGAGGAGATCCTGTCGACCTCCGAGTACTTCGAGCTGCGAGACCAGGTCGTCGGCTTCCTCGAAGAGCGCGCGCATGTCCGATGAACTCGGAGGGGGGCTCCGCATGTTCGGAGGGGGGCTCCGCCCCCCTTCCGAGACCTCCCCCCGAAGGCAGGATTGCGCCGGCGAAGCCGGCGCTCGGAGCGGCGGACCCGATGGTTGGCGGCGGACGCTGTGCCCGTATTGCGGCGTCGGATGCGGGTTGCTCGTCCAGGTCGAGGAGGGGGTGGTGAAGCGAGTGAAGGGGGATCCGAAGCATCCGTCGAGCTTGGGGGACGTGTGCGCCAAGGCCGTGCATCTGCCCCCGGCCCTGCGGACGCCGGACCGGCTCCTCTATCCGCAGGTGCGAACGCGGCGCGACGCCGAGCTGACCCGTGTGCCGTGGGAGCTCGCCGTGCGCATGGTCGCGGACCGGCTCCGCGAGATCGTGGCCGCGCATGGTCCCGCGGCGATCGCCTTCTACGGCTCGGGGCAGCTCCTGACCGAGGAGTACTACGTCGCCTCGAAGCTGGCCAAGGGCTTTCTCGGCACCAACAACTTCGACACGAACTCGCGGCTCTGCATGGCCTCGGCCGCGGCCGGCTACGCGCGCTCGCTGGGATCCGACGGCCCACCGGGCGCGTATGCCGACATCGAGACCGCCGACTGCTTCTTCCTGATCGGCACCAACACCGCCGAGTGCCATCCCGTGACCTGGAAGCGCATCCGCAAGCGCAAGCTCGCCGGCCCCGACGAGGTCGCCGTCATCGTCGCCGATCCGCGCTTCACCGAGACGGCCGACATCGCCGACCTGCATCTCCCGCTCCGACCGGGCTCGGACATCGCGCTGCTCAATGCCATGCTCCATGTCCTCTGGAAGGACGGGCTGCTCGATCGCGATTTCATCGAGGAGCGCACCCGGGGCTGGGCCGAGCTCCGGCCCGTCATCGCGCGCTACACGCCCGAGCGGGCCGCCGCCCTCACCGGCCTCTCCGCCGAGATCATCGCGGGGGCGGCGCGGCGCTTCGGCGGGGCGCGGGCGGCCATGACGCTCTGGAGCATGGGGATCAACCAGAGCCACGTCGGCACCGACAAGAATGCCGCGATCCTCAACCTGCATCTCGCCACGGGGCAGATCGCGCGGCCGGGCGCCGGCCCCTTCTCGCTGACGGGTCAGCCCAACGCCATGGGCGGCCGCGAGACGGGCGGTCTCGCGCATCTGCTCCCCGGCTATCGTCACGTCGCCGACGCGGCGGCCCGCGCCACCGTCGAGCGGCACTGGGGCGTGCCCGCCGGACGCATTGCGTCCAGCCCGGGACGCGCGGCCCTGGAGATCTTCGAAGGGCTGCGCGAGGGCTCCGTGCGGGCCGTGTGGATCCTCTGCACCAATCCCGCCGCCTCCATGCCCGACCTCGACATCGTCGAGAAGGCGCTCCGGCAGGCCGAGCTGGTCATCGTGCAGGACGCCTATCACCCGACGGAGACGACGCGCTTCGCCGACGTCTTGCTGCCCGCCGCGCAGTGGCCCGAGAAGGACGGCGTGATGACGAATTCCGAGCGGCGGCTCACGTATCTGCCGAAGCTCGTGGACCCTCCCGGCGAGGCGTTGCCCGACGCCGTCATCGTCACGAAAGTGGCGAGAGAGCTGGGCTTCAAGGATGCCTTCCCGTACGAGAGCGCGGCCGAGATCTTCGATGAGTTCGCCGCTCTCACGGCCGGCACCGTCTGCGACTGCTCGGGGGCGAGCCACCATCGCCTCTCGGCGGAGGGACCGCTCCAGTGGCCGGTGCCGAGTCCGACCCACCCGGGGACGCCGAGGCTTTACACGGACGCCCGCTTCCCGACCGAGGACGGCCGCGCCCGGCTCGTGGCCGTCGAGCACGATCCTCCCGTCGAGCCGCCGGATGCCGCCTATCCGCTGATCCTGACCACGGGGCGCGTGCGCGACCACTGGCACACGCTGACGCGCACGGCCAAGTCGCCCGCCCTCGCCGCGCGCACGCGCGAGCCCCTCCTCGAGGTCCACCTGCGTGACGCGCGACGCGCCCACATCCGCGACGGCGACTTCGTCGAGATCACCTCCCGCCGGGGCAAGGCGGTGGCGCAGGCGCGGGTGGGGGAGACCATTCGCGAGGGCACCTGCTTCCTGCCCTTTCACTGGGGAAGACAGTGGGGTTTCTACAAGGCGGCCAACAACCTGACGCTCTCGGCGCGCGATCCCCTCTCGCGGCAGCCCGAGCTCAAGGCCTGCGCCGTCCGCCTCCGGGCCCTCACGGACGCCCGCGCATGAACAAGATCGAGGCGCTCAAGACCGAGAAGGACGGGCTCGAGGTCCAGGAGGATCTCGTCCGCTTCGCCCGCGAGGGGTGGAAGACCATCGGTGACGACGACAAGGAGCGACTCAAGTGGGTGGGCGTGTTCATGCGGCGCCCCACCCCGGGCCACTTCATGATGCGCATCCGCATGCCCAACGGCATCGTCATCTCGGATCAGGTCCGCCTCCTCGCCCAGATCACCCGCGAGTCTGGACGGACCATCGCCGACATCACGACGCGCCAGCAGCTCCAGCTCCGCTGGGTGGTCATCGAGCGCGTGCCGGAGATCATCGCGCGCCTGGAGGCGGCGGGGCTCTCGAGCCTGCAGACGGGAATGGACAACATCCGCGGCATCATCGGCTGCCCCGCCACGGGCCTGACGCCGGGTGAGCTGATCGACACCGCGCCGATCGCGCGCGAGTTCCAGCGGATCTTCCTCGGCAACAAGGAGTTCACCAACCTGCCGAGGAAGTTCAACGCCACCATCACGGGGTGCCTCGAGCACTGCACCTCCGGGGAGACGCAGGACATCTCGATGACGCCGGCCCTGGCCGCAGGAGCCGATGGTGAGGAGATCGCGGGCTTCAACGTGGCGGTGGGAGGCAAGCAGGGCTCGGGTGGGCCGACGCTCGCCCGGCCCCTCGACGCCTTCGTCCGCCCCGAGGAGGCGGCGGCGGTCTGCGCGGCCATCGCCCTCGTCTACCGCGACCACGGGCCGCGCGAATCGCGCAGCAAGGCGCGCCTGGCCTTCCTGCTCGCCGAGTGGGGAGCGGAGCGCTTCCGGAAAGAGCTCGAGGCACGTCTGGAGCGGCCCTTGCCGCGGGCGGGCCGGGACGCGCGCGGGGCCGTCCACAGCGACCACATCGGCGTCTTCCGGCAGCGCGAGCCCGGTCTCAACTATGTGGGGCTCAAGACCCCGGTGGGTCGCGTCACTGCCGATCAGCTCGACGAGCTGGCACGGCTGGCCGACCGCTACGGGCGCGGCGAGCTCCGCTTCATGGCCTCGCAGGACGTGCTCCTCCCTCACGTCCCCGATCCCATGCTCGGCGACCTGACCCAGGAGCCGCTCCTGAAAGAGCTGCCCTACAACCCCTCGGAGATCCGCCGCGGCCTCGTCTCGTGCACGGGCACGGACTTCTGCAACCTGGCCCTCATCGACACCAAGACGCGCGCCATGACCCTCGCGAAGCAATTCGAGAAGGACATCGGCAAGACCCGCCCGATCAGCGTGCGCTGGTCCGGCTGCCCCGCCTCGTGCGGCAATCATCACACCGCCGACATCGGGCTCCAGGGGTGCAAGGTCAAGGTGGACGGCAAGATCGTGGACGGTGTCCATGTCTTCGTGGGCGGCCGCGGCGGGAACGATCCGCGGGCCGCCATGCGGATCATGGAGGACGTGCCCTGTGACGAGCTGCCCGAAGTCCTGGAGCGGCTCGTCCGCTTCTTTCCGCGGCCGGAGCGGCAGGCGCCGCCGACGGAGCCGCGACAGGAGTCCCCGACATGAGCTTCGCGTACCCGGTCATGCTCGATCTTGCGGGGCGGCTCTGTCTCGTGGTGGGCGGCGGCCCCGTGGCGGAGCGAAAGATAGACGGGCTGCTCGGCGCGGATGCCCGCGTGACCGTGGTCAGTCCGTCACTCACACCCGCCCTCCTGGCCCTGGCCGCCGAGGCGCGGCTTCACTGGCGGCCGCGCGAATACGTCACCGGAGACGCGGCGGGGTTCGCCCTTGTCATGGTCGCCACCTCGAACGCCTCGGTGAGCGAGGCCATAGCCGCGGAGTGTCGGGCGCGGGGCGTGTGGATCAACTGCGCGGACGATCCGGGGCGCTGCGATTTCATCCTGCCCGCGGTCTTCCGTCGTGGCGCGCTGACGGTGGCGGTCTCGACGGGCGGCGTCAGCCCGACCATGGCGCGGCTGGTGCGCGAGGAGCTGGAAGCCCGCCTGCCCGACGACGTGGCGCTGCTCACGGACGTCATGGGCGATGTTCGGCGATCGCTCCGGGAGGGCGGCATCTCCCTCGACGCCGAACGCTGGTGGCAGGCCCTGGATGGAGAGCTGCGAAGCCTGGCCGCGGCCGGGCGCACGGCCGAGGCGCACGCGCGGTTGAAGGAGCGTCTCGGTGTCTCCGGGTAGGGTCGTCCTCGTCGGCGCCGGCCCCGGCGACCCGGAGCTGATCACGCTCCGCGGCCTGCGGTGGCTCCGTCGCGCGGAGGTGGTCGTCTACGATCATCTCGCGGCCCCCGATCTCCTCGACGAAGCGCCCGAAGACGCGCTGAGGATCTTTGCCGGCAAGTCGGCCGTCCGGCACTATCTCGAGCAGTCCGCCATCAATGCCGTTCTGGTCCATCATGCCCGGCGCGGAAGGCTCGTGGTCCGCCTCAAGGGCGGTGATCCCTTCGTCTTCGGTCGGGGAGGGGAGGAGATGCTGGCGTGCGCCCGCGCGGGGGTGGCGGTGGAAGTGGTGCCGGGCGTCAGCGCGGCGGTCGCGGTGCCCGCGGCCGCCGGCATCCCCGTCACGCATCGGGGCCTCGCGTCGTCTTTCGCCGTCGTGACCGGCCATGAGGATCCGGCCAAGGCGGAGTCTGCCGTGGACTGGGATCGCCTCGCGACGGCCGTGGACACCCTGGTCATCCTGATGGGCGTGGGGACATTGCCGCGCATCACCGCGCGGCTCCTGGCGGCGGGGCGGAGCGGTGGCACGCCCGCCGCCGTGATCTACCGCGGCACCACGGAGGGGGAAGAGATCGTAGTCGGCACGCTCGGCGACATCGCCGCCCGCGCCGCGCGGCTCCACGCGCCGGCCGTCATCGTGATCGGCGAGGCGGTGGCTTTCCGCTCCCTGCTCGCGCGATCGCTGCTCGACGCGGGCGCCCTCGGTCACCGCTGACGCGGTCCGGGAGCGTCAGTGCATGTCGCGATCGAACGGCAGCAGGTTGTTCCTCGCTCCAGGTCGTCGCCCCGCGAAGGCCTTGGGTCATCGCCCCTCCCCCTTCGCGCCGATGGTCTTCCGGATGCTGCCGAAGTGCTCGTCGATGTGGTTGAGCAGGCCCAGGCTGATGATCTGCTCGGCCGTCAGCGGCGGCACGCCCGTCGCGAGCGTCCCGCTCTTCGTCAGGTCCTCGTCGCTCAGCTCGCGGATGGCCGCGGCGGCGGCCGCCACGCCCTTGTCGTAGAGCTCGATCGTCTCCGCCTTGCTGCAGCCCGCGTGGTCCACGGCGTGCCTGGCGTTGATCTCGTCGATCCTGCCCAGCTCGAAGCCGTCCAGCGACCGTCCGGCGGTGACCGCCCGAACGACGTCGGGGACGACCTCGAAGGTGCTGGCCACGTGGTGGGCGGTCACCCCTACCGACCACTTCTCCGCCTCCGTCACCTTCCTCCAGTCCGCGTCGCCGAGCTTCTGCAGCGTGGCCCGTGCCTCCTGAGCCTTTATCTCGAACTCCTTCGCGAGCGCCCCGCTCCTGGCTCCCATGACCGGCCGTCAGGGCGCCACGTAGATCATCCAGGAGACGCCGAAGCGATCGGCAACCATCCCGAAGCTCGGGGAGAAGAACGTCTTCATCAGCGGCATCAGCACCTGCCCGCCCTCGCCCACCGCGGCGAACAGCCGCTCGGCCTCGGTCTCGCTGGACACGGTGAGCGAGAGCGCGAAGCCCTGGAAGCTCGCCGCGCCCTGGCACCGGCCATCGGAGGCCAGCAGCGTGCTCTCGCCGATCCGGAACATCGCGTGGATCACTTTGTCCTCGGCGCCCGGGATGGTCATCGTTGGGTCGGGGCTGTCCTTGGAGCGCATGAGCGCCAGCACCTCGGCGCCGAGTGTGCGGCGGTAGAATTCGAGCGCCTCCTCGCAGCGCCCCTCGAAGAACAGGTACGGCTGGACCTGCATGGCGGTTGGCATCGTCTTGGCTCCTTTGATGCTGCCTATTTTGGGGGCGGGTCCGCCGTCGGCTTCGGCCGACCATGCCCGGGCTTCACCTATAGGTCGAACGACGGGGGGCGAGATCGACAGGGCCTACCGGCTCGGCGACACGCGATCGAGGGCCCCAGCCGCAAGGGGCTCGGGCTGATCGAGGTCGCGTCGCGCTCACTCGCCCTTGCTGCGGCGCTCGTAGGAGATGGCGTAGGCGGCCGACCGCGCGAGCAGGATTGGATCGCTCGAGAGATCGATGCCGTCCGTGCGGTTGGTGGGGTCGAAGACCAGCCGCCGCTCGTCCTGCGCGCTCGTCGGCGAGATGCCGGTCACCTCCAGGCGCCCCAGCGCGACGCGCAGGCGATCCGCCGGCCACAGCGTGGTGGGATCGTCGGTCGGATCGCCCTCCGCGGCGACCTGCAGGAGCAGGCGGAAGGCGGCGGGGCCGGTGCGCAGGCGGCTCTCCAGCTCGTCGCGCAGGAAGCTCGGGCTGCGCTTGCCCGCCTCGTCTGGAGACAGCGTCGCCTCGCCCGCCTCGGGGACGAAGTGATAGCGGCCGAAGCGCCGCGAGCCATCGCCGGCGGTGAACAGGAACGCGTGCTCGGCGTGGTAGCTGGTCTGCGCGTAACTGGCCGGCACCGGCTTCTGCATCAGGCGTCCGACGAAGGCTGCCGCGGCCGGGTGGCTGGAGAGAAACTTCGGCACGCCGTCGGGAGCCGGCTTGCCGGTGGTCGGGTCCGGGAGCTGCGCCCGGAGGAACTCGAGGAACTCCTCGGGTGTCCGGGCCACGAAGCCGTCGATCGAGTTGGCCAGGATATCGGCCCCCTTGCCGTCCGCGAGCTGGAACTTCACCGACATCGCCCGCACGTTGGGCACACCGTCGTGCACGTCGGGGTTGCCGTTGGCGTTGGAAAAGCGGACGACGGTCGGCACCGGGCCGTCCTGCAGATGCGGGGCGCGGGTCATGCTGCGCGCGTCCGCGGACGGGCGAAACGTCCCGGCGCAGACGAGGCCCTTGGCGTGAGCGGGGCGGAAGCCGGCGTGCGGGCCGGCCAGCGCCCTCATGGTTTCGACGAGCTGGGCGACGACGCTTTGGGGCGCAGTGGATGCAGACATTGGGGATCTCCTTCTCGATTGGATGCCAGCTTCGGGCCGAGCGACTCGGACGGGACGGAATCCGCAGGAACGCTCTGCAGTGTACTATCGGGGCGCCGCCGACGCGACGACGGCACGGGAGGAACGACAATGCCGGTCTTCAGGCGCCCTGATGCCGAGATCTACTACGAAGTGTGCGGGTCGGGTTCTCCGTTGCTGCTCTTCGCGCCGGGAGGACTGCGCTCGCAGCTCGAGTTCTGGCGCTACAGCCCGAGCAACCCGTCGGCGCCGCCGCCGTGGATGAACCCGATGGCCGACCTGGCCAGCCGGTTCACCGTGATCGGCATGGATCAGCGCAATGCCGGCAAGTCGCGGGGCGCGGTGACGGAGACCCACGGCTGGCACACGTATGCAGGCGATCACCTGGCCCTGATGGATCACCTCGGCCATCGCCGCTTCCACGTCATGGGCGGCTGCATCGGGGCCACCTACTGCCTGACGCTGTGCGAGCTGGCGCCCGAGCGGATCAGCGCCGCCGTGCTGCAGAACCCCATCGGCCTGCACGAGAACCGCGACACCTGGGACGAGGCGGTCAGCGGCTTCGCCAAGACCATGCTGGCCCAGGATCCGTCGCTGACCGGGGACGTCATCCAGAAGTTCGGCCACAACATGTTCGGCGGCGACTTCGTCTTCTCGGTGAGCCGCGACTTCGTGCGCCGCTGCCCCACGCCTCTCTTGCTGCAGCCCGGCAGCGACAAGCCGCACCCCGCCGCGACCAGCGCCGAGATCGCCAGCCTCGCGCCCAACCTCGAGATCCAGAAGGACTGGCGCGGCCCCACGCATCTGGCCGAGTCGATCCGCCTGGTTACCGACTTCCTGGCGCGCCACACGCCCACGTCGTGAGCGTTGCTGTGCCGAGCTCGGGACGGCCCGGCTGGGCAGCTCACGTGAGCGCTCCAGGCGTCATCGTCGTCGGCGACGCGGTCGACGTCGCCCGGGGCTAGGGTCCGCGAGGAGAGCCTCAAGGCCATGGGCGGCTCGCTGTCGCCCGGGCTCGCCTGGCGCTCCGCCGCCGCGGCCCGCCGAGCACGCGGCCGCGGTGGCGGCCCGCTTCGAGTGATCATCTGCTAGAATGGCGCTCGATGCGTCGTCTGATCCTTCTGCCGCTCTTCCTGGCGTTGTCTCTCGACTTCGCGACCCCGGATGCCCTGCTCGTCGTGCCGGGTGCGCGAAGCCTTCAGTGGGATGACGAGGAGGAGAGTGTCCCCAGCCGGCGTCAACGGGTCCGCCCGGAACGCCATGACGCGGCGTCGCCCGCCGCCCAGCCATCCATCGCAACCACTCGCCCTCAGCGCGTGGTCGAGAGAGCGCTCTCCGCTGACCGACGCAATCGCCCGACCGCGTGGCAGGTTCCCATCAGGCAGGCTCATCTCTCGTCCCTCAGCTCCGCGGCACCGCCCGAAGACCACTAGCCTCCGTCACTCGTAGTTTCTCCTCCTTCAGCACCGCCCTTCGCGGCGACACGTCTGTCGTTCTCTACCCAATGAAGGGACAACGAGATGACGAAGAAGCTCGATCTGACCTTGATCCTGGTGTTGGCGTGGCTGTTGCTCCATCGGTTCGTGCTGATGTGGTACAAGCGCTTCCTCGGGGTGGAGTGAGCACCGTGCTCCCTCTTTTCGAGGCAGAATTCTGGGCCCGACTGGGGACCATCGTCGTCATCGACCTGATGCTTGCCGGTGACAATGCCCTCGTCATCGCCCTCGCCGTGCGCTCATTGCCAAAGCGCCAACAGCTGGTCGGCCGGGTCTTCGGCACGGCGGGCGCGGTCCTGTTACGCGTCGTCCTGATCACGCTCGCCATCGCGCTCCTGAGGATCCCGTTCTTGCAACTCGTGGGCGGGCTCTTGCTCGTCGTGATTGCCTTCAAGCTCGTCCGTCCTACCGCGGCCGAGGAGAAGCCCGTCCGGCAAGGCAGCTCCCTGTACAGCGCGATCGGGATCATCATCGTGGCAGACCTGGTGATGAGTCTCGACAACGTGCTCGGGGTCGCGGCGGCGGCCCACGGCGACATGCGGCTGGTGGTGTTCGGAATCGCCCTCTCCATCCCGATCGTCGTGTGGGGCAGCGGCCTGCTCGCGCGGTTCATGAACCGGGCTCCCTGGATCATCTGGCTCGGCGGCGCCATCCTCGGCTACGTCGCCGGGGACATGATTCTCGACGATGAGGCGCTACGCTCGTTCCTCGGTGAGGCGGCGACGCCCTTCACGCAGATCATCCCGATCGGGCTGGCCACGGCCCTCGCCGCGCTCGGGTGGTGGTTCCAGGAAAGATCGAGCCGGCTCGCGTCTCTCAAATAGCGCTTCGGGGTCACCTCTCACATTGCGACATTCCGGTCGCGCAGAGCGCCGCCCCACGTGGAAGTGGGGTACGCCTGGTCGTACAATGCCCCCGATGAGATTCGGGGCGTGTCGGTTCCGCGACGGGACGATGCCCATCCAAGGAGATTTCAAATGGCCCGCTATGTCGATGGCTTTGTCATTCCCCTTCCGAGGAAGAATCTGGGCGCCTACGGCCGCATGGCGAAGCTCGGGGCGAAGATCTGGAAGGACCACGGCGCCCTCGAGTACTTCGAATGTGTCGGCGACGACCTCAAGGTGAAGTGGGGCAAGACGTTCCCGCGCCAGCTGAAACTCAAGCCCGGCGAGACGGTGATCTTCTCCTGGATCGTGTACAAGTCGCGTGCGCATCGCGACCGCGTGAACGCGAAGGTGATGAAGGAGACCCGCGCATGAACAACCCGGAGATGCAGAAGGCCATGCCCTTCGACATGAAGCGCATGTGTTTCGGGGGATTCAGGGTGCTCGTCTCGTGGTGAGAGAAGGGTACCCCTGGAGCCGGGCAAGGCCTTGCTCGAGCTGAAGGCGTAGGGCTCAGCGCCCATGACGAGCAGCTCTTCGAGGAAGGTGATCTATGCCGCCCTGCTCGGCAACGTGCTCGTCGCCCTGACGAAGTTCGTGGCCGCGGGCGTCACGGGCAGCTCGGCCATGCTCAGCGAGGGCGTTCACTCCCTCGTGGATACGGGCAACGAGGTGCTCCTCCTCTACGGGCTTCGTCGCGCGGCGCGGCCCCCGGATGAGGCGCACCCGCTGGGTCACGGTCGCGAGCTCTACTTCTGGAGCTTCATCGTCGCGCTCCTGATCTTCGCGGTGGGTGCGGGGGTGTCGCTCTACGAGGGAATCACGCACGTTCTCCATGCGGCTCCCCTCACCAATCCCTTGGTGAACTATGTCGTCCTGGCTTTCGCCATCATCTTCGAGAGCGGGTCGTGGTGGGTGGCCTTTCGAGAGTTTCGCGCCGCTAAGGGGGGGCAGGGCTACTACGAGGCCGTGCGTGAGAGCAAGGATCCCCCCGGCTTTCTCGTGCTGTTCGAGGACAGCGCGGCCCTGATCGGTCTGCTCATTGCGCTCGTGGGAACGGCCGCGGCGGACCTGCTCGAGCTGCCCGTTCTCGACGGCGTCGCCTCCATTGCCATTGGGCTGGTGCTCGCTGTGGTGGCCCTCTTCCTGGCCCAGGAAAGCAAGGCGCTACTCATCGGAGAGGGCGCGGCGCCGGCGATCGTGGCTTCCCTCTGTCGGATAGCGCGAAGCGAGCGGGGGGTTGAGCACGCGAACGGGCTGTTCACCGTGCATCTGGGGCCGCGCCAGGTGGTGGCGGCCCTCAGCGTGGATTTCGCCGACGGTCTCTCCGCCCGCGACGTCGAGGAGATCGTGGCGAGGATCGAGCGGCGCATCCGCGAGCGTCATCCCGAAGTCATCTCCATCTTCATCAAGCCTCAGAGCATCGCGGACTTCCGCCGCAGCCTGGAGCGGCGGGCCGTTGCCTCGGCCGCGGACGACGGGCCTTCCGATGCCACGCGCTGACAACAGCACAGAGACGGGGCCAGGAGAAGGAATCGGTGCCCCCGGCGCGGCCCGCCCGCCTCGAATAAGCTCGCGGCCGCCCGCGGAGCGCGCGGGCGTGGTAGCTTCCCGCCAGCCATGCGAGTCCGCGCCCTCGCGCTGCGCCTGCATCTGCTCGTAGGAGTGCTCACGGGGGCGGCCCTCCTCGTGCTGGGGTTGAGCGGCGCTGTCCTCGTCCTGCGGCCTGACTTCGAGAGCTCGCCGCGGGCCGGCCTCCCGCCGGCTCCCGTCGGCGCTCCCCCTCCATCGCTCGATGCGCTGCTCGAGGTGGCGCGACGCCGTCATCCGGGCTTCCTCGTGACCAGTCTTTCCCTCCCCGGCGGCGGCACGGCGGCGCGGGTCGGCATGCTCGATCCGGCGGGCGGCGCGCTCGACGTGGTGATCGATCCGCGCAGTGGGACGATCGTGAGCTCGAGCTGGGCCGAGCGATCGCCGCTCCACGCCCTCAGGCTCCTCCACACCGAGCTCTACCTGGGCGCGCGCGGACGCGCGCTTGTCGGCATCCTCGGTCTCTGGCTGATGCTTCAAGGGATCACGGGACTCTATCTCTGGTGGCCCTTGATGAGAAGGCCCCGCTGGGGCTTCACCATCCGCTGGGCACGGCCGTGGCCCGTGGTCGGCCGCGATCTGCACAAGGCGCTGGGCGCCGCCTCCCTTGTCTTTCATCTGCCCATCGCGGCCACCGGCGCCCTGCTGGGGATGGTGGCGCTTCCGTCGGGGGCGCTGGACGTCGGTCGGGCGCCCGGGCGCCTGGCTGCCGCTGCTTCGTTGGCGCCGGCCGCGCGGAGTCTCGAGACGCTGGGGCGAGAGGCCGAGCACGCCATGCCTGGAGCGACGATCACGGCGTTCCGGTTCCTGCCGGACGGCCTCGTGGCAGTGACGATGCGAGTACCGGGCGAGCTGGATCCGCGCGGGGCCAGCTTTGTACTCCTGCAAGCCGCCGGGGGAAGTGTCGTGAGCGTGAGCGACGCTCGGCAGGCGCCGTGGACGGCCCAGCTATGGGCTGGTGCGAGAGCCCTCCATGTCGGCGCCTTCGGCGGGTTCGCGGCACGGGCCTTCTACGTCCTCGGCGGCATCGCATCCGTCGCCCTCGCCGTTTCCGGCTACGTCTTGGCGCTGGCCCGCTCGCACGCGCTCGGGAGCCCGTAGCGTACCGGATTCGGTATAATGCGGCCGTGTTCGACAGCCGGTTCTTCGAGGAGTCGTGGCCGACCATCTCGCGGGGCCTCGAGTCCGAGGTGGACGCCGAGTCGGAAATCGGCTGGATCCTCGGCCACGTGGCTCCCGCCGCGGGCGGAAGGATCCTGGACGCGCCGTGCGGCTTCGGCCGCCACTCATTCGCCCTCGCGCGTCGGGGCTTCGACGTCACGGGCGTGGACCTGTCGGAGACCGAGCTCCAGCGGGCCAAGGAGCGCGCGGCGGGGGCGGGGCTTCCCCTCCAGCTCGTCCGCCAGGACATGCGCGACATGGAGTTCTCGGGCGAGTTCGACCTCGCCCTCAACCTCTTCTCCAGCATCGGCTTCTTCACCGACGACGAGGACCGCCTCCTGCTCGACCGCTTCTGCACCGCCCTCAAGCCCGGCGGCGCCTTCGTCCTCGACACGCGCAACCGCGACTTCGCCATCCACGGCGTGGCGCCCGAGGAGATGGTGCGGCTGCCCGAAGGTACCGTCCGCGTCAAGAACCGCTTCGACGCGCGGACGAGCCGTGTCCAGCAGAGCTGGTGGCTCGAGAAGGATCATCGTCTTCTCGGCGAGATGGAGATCCGACTGTACTCCGTCCACGAGCTCCTGCGCATGCTGCGGCCGGAGCGGTGGTCCCAGGTCGAGCTCTTCGGCGGACTCGACGGCCGGCCCTTCACGCTGGAATCGCCCCGCATCGTGCTCGTCGCCACCAAGTAAGCCGCACTGAACCTCTAAGGAACTCCAGGTCAGAAGGAGACCCATGAAGCCCTTCGTCGTCCTCGCCGGCCCCATCCATGCCGATGGCATCAAGCTGCTCGAGAGCGAAGCGCGCGTGCTCGTGTCGAGCGAAGAGACGGAAGCGGGAATGCTCAAGGTCGCGCAGGAGGCCGAGGGCATCCTCTTCCGCGCCAAGCCTGCGTGCACCCGCTCCCTCATGGCCGGCTGCAAGCAGCTCAAGGTGGTGGGCCGGCACGGTGTGGGCCTCGACACCATCGATCTCAAGGCGGCCTCCGACCTGGGCATCGCCGTGGTCCACGCCCCGGGCTCGAACTCCAACTCCGTGGCCGAGCACGCCATCATGCTCATGTTGGCATTGGCCAAGCAGGCCGTGGTGGTGGACCGGCGCACGCGGATGGCCGACTGGGGCAAGAGCCGCTCACAGGGCCTGCTCGAGATGAACGGCAAGACGCTCGGCATCATCGGCGTGGGCAACGTCGGGCGGCGCGTGGCCAGGACGGCGGGCGCCCTCGGGATGCGCGTGATCGCCTACGACAAGTACGTGCCCGCCGAGGAGCTCAGGAATCGCGGCGTCGAGCCCATGCCCGACATGGCCTCCGTCCTCCGGACCGCCGACGTCGTCACGTGCCACACCCCGCACACGCCCGAGACGCATCACATGATCAACGCGGAGTCGATCGCGCAGATGAAGGACGGCGTGATCTTCATCAATACCTCTCGCGGCAAGATCCAGGACGAGAACGCCCTCCTGGCGGGTCTCGAGAGCGGCAAGATCCGCGCGGCGGGGATCGACGTCTTCGAGGAGGAGCCCGTGTCCTCGGACAGCCGTCTCCTCCAGCGCGACAACGTCATCGTGAGCCCCCACATCGCGGGGGTGACCGAGGAGACGACCCGCGGCACCGCCCTGCAGGTGGCCGCCGAGATGATGCGCGTGCTCCGCGGGGAAAAGCCCCAGGTGCTCGGCAACCCCGATCTTTGGCCCAAGCTCGGCCACTTGAAGTAAAGTATTCAGAGACCCGGAGGTCCTGATGCCGATCGACGCGCGTCATCCGAGAGAGATCCGAGCCGACATCCGCAGCGGCAAGCTCGCCGGCATCACGGCCGGCCTCGGCCCCGGCTTCGTGCAGGCCAACATGGCGGTGCTGCCCAGGGATGACGCCTACGACTTTATGCTGTTCTGCCAGCGCAACCCTCGCCCGTGTCCTCTCATCGAGGTGACGGACGTGGGCTCGGCCGAGCCCGCGGGCGCGGCGGCGGGCGCCGATCTCCGGACCGATCTCCCGCGCTACCGGATCTACAAGGACGGCGCTCTCGCCGACGAGGTGACGGACGTCAAGGCCTTCTGGCGCGATGATCTCGTGGCCTTCCTGCTCGGCTGCTCCTTCACCTTCGAGTGGGCGCTCATGGACGCGGGCATCCCGCTCCGTCACGTCGAGCGCGGGTGCAATGTCTCGATGTGGAAGACCAACATCGACTGCCGGCCCGCCGGCCGCTTCCACGGCCCCATGGTCGTCTCCATGCGCCCCATCCCGAACGAGATGCTGGCCAAGGCGGTCACCGCCTCCGCGCGCTTCCCGGGCGCCCACGGCGCGCCCATCCACGTGGGAGATCCCGCGGCCATCGGCGTCAAGGACGTGACCAAGCCCGACTGGGGCGATGCCGTCGAGATCAAGAAGGGCGAAGTCCCCGTGTTCTGGGCGTGCGGCGTGACCCCGCAGGCGGTCGCGCTCGCCTCGAAGCCCGCCTTCATGATCACGCACAGCCCCGGACACATGTTCATCACCGACATCCCCAACAGCTCACTCGCCGCTTTCTGAGCGGTGGGGATCTATGCCGAGCCCCGCTTTTTGCCGTGCGGGGATCTCGCGCTGTCGGTGGAGTTCGCGGACGAGATCAGCCACGAGGCCAATGCCCGGACCCTCGCCCTCGAGTACCTGATCCAGCAGAAGGCCCTCTCCGGGGTCACCGAGACCGTCCCGACCTTCCGATCGCTGCTCGTCTACTATGATCCGCTGGTCGTCGGATGGGACGATCTCGTGGCATCGCTCCGCGCCCTCTGCCGTCAGGCGCGCCCCGACGTGTTGCCGCCCGCGCGCACCGTCGAGCTGCCGTGCTGCTATGGCGGCGAGCTCGGCTTCGATCTCGAGGCGGTGGCCAAGCAGGTCGGTCTGCCACCGGCAGAGGTGGCGCGGCTCCACGCCTCCGCCGACTACTACGTCTACTTCGTCGGCTTCACGCCGGGACTGCCCTACATGACGGGCATGCCGGAGCGTCTGAACATCCCGCGCCTCGTCCAGCCGCGCGTCAAGACCCCGCCGGGCAGCGTGAGCATCGGCGGCGTACAGTGCTGCATCTACTCCGTGGAGAGCCCCGGCGGGTTCTGGGTGCTCGGTCGCACGCCGATCCGCCTCTATGACCCATCCTCCCCCGATCCTATCCTTCTGCGCGCGGGAGACCACGTCCGCTTCCGCATGATCGATCGCGCCGAGTACGACTCCATTGCGGCGGCCGCCGTCGAGGGGCGCTATCGGCCGCGCATCGAGCGGCCCTGATGCCGACCCTTCTCGTTCACGACGCGGGACCGCAGACCAGCGTGCAGGATCTGGGCCGACGCGGATCGCTGCGCGTGGGCATCCCGCCGTCGGGTCCGGTCGACCGCGAGGCCTTCGTGCTCGCCAACCGGCTCGTGGGCAATGCCGACGACGCCGCGGGGCTCGAGGCCACGCTCGGCGGCCCGCGGCTCGAGTTCGCCGACGAGCGGTGGGTGGCGGTGACCGGCGCCGCCATGCCCGTCACCCTCAACGGAGCGACCATGCCGCGCTGGGCCGCCTTCGAGGTGGGAGCCGGCGACGTGCTGCGGCTGGGCCCCGCCGCATCCGGCGTGCGCGCGTACATCGCCGTCTCGGGCGGTCTCGACACGCCGCCCGCCCTCGGCTCTCGCGCGACCTACCTGCGCGGGCAGATGGGCGGCTGGCAGGGGCGCGCGCTCCGCAAGGGCGACGAGCTGTCACTGGGTCCGAAGGTGGGCGGCGCGCCCGCGGAGGTGCGCGGCTCGCTCATCCCGGACTACACGCGCGAGCCGATGGTGCGTGTCGTGCCGGGCCCTCAGGACGACCGCTTCACGAAGCGCGGCCTCGCCACGCTCTTCGAGGCGCCCTACGAGATGACCACGCACAGCGATCGCATGGGCGCCCGCCTCCGCGGCGCCCGCATCGAGCACACGCGCGGGCACGACATCATCTCGGACGGCGTGGCCCTGGGCGGCATCCAGGTGGTGGGCGACGGCCAGCCCATCGTGCTGCTCGTGGACCGGCAGTCGACGGGTGGCTATACGAAGATCGGCACGGTATGCTCGTTCGACATCGGACGGGTGGGGCAGGTCAAGCCCGGCCAGCGGCTGTCCTTCAAGCGGGTGACGGTGGGCGAGGCCCACGAGCTCCTGCGCGCGTACCGGCGAGAGCTCGACGATGCCATCGCCTTTCCCTCTCCGTAGACGCTGAAAGGAGTCACGCTCATGACGCTCGAGACCATCGTCAACGACTACAAGGCCAAGACGTCACGCTCGCGGCAGATGTACGAGGAGGCGCTGCGGGTGATGCCGGGCGGCAACAGCCGGACCACGACCTTCTTCGACCCGTACCCCTTCTACATCACGCGCGGGCAGGGCGCGCGCATCTGGGACGCCGACGGCGCCGAGCGCCTCGACTTCAACGGCAACTACACGAGCCTGATCCTGGGCCACGCGCATCCCTCCGTGGTCGAGGCGATCACGGAGCAGGCCACCCGCGGCATGTCCTTCCCGGGACCGAGCGAGCACGAGGTCAAGCTCGCGGGGGTCTTGACCACGCGCATTCCGAGCATGGAGGTCGTGCGCTTCACCAACTCCGGCACCGAGGCGACCATGAACGCGGTGCGGGCGGCGCGCGCCTTCACGGGCCGGAGCAAGATCGCCAAGTTCGAGGGCGCCTATCACGGCACCCACGACTGGGTGCTCGTCAGCGTCTCCCCCGACGTCGAGAAGGCCGGCTCCCGCAAGCGCCCCAAGTCGCTCGCCTACTCATCGGGCGTGCCCGACACCGTCCTCAAGCACACCATCGTCCTGCCGTGGAACGACGCCGAGGCCTGCGTCAAGATCCTCGAGAAGCACGGGGGCGACATCGCGGGGCTCATCGTGGACCCGCTCCTCGCCAACGCGGGCATGCTGCTGCCCCAGCCCGGCTTTCTCGAACGCCTGAGGGAAGTCACGGAGCGGCTGGGCATTCTCCTCATCTTCGACGAGGTCATCTCGTTCCGGGTGGCCCCGGGCGGCGCCCAGGCGCGCTTCGGCGTCCGCCCCGACCTGACCACGCTCGGCAAGATCATCGGCGGCGGCCTCGCCGTGGGCGCCTTCGGCGGCCGCGCGGAGGTGATGAACTACTACGATCCGCGCGGGGGCAAGGGGCGCATCAGCCACGGCGGCACCTTCAACGCCAACGCCGTCACCATGGCGGGCGGGCTCGCCACCATGCAGGAGCTGACGCCCGAGGCCTATGCGAAGCTCGAGACGCTGGGCGAGCGGCTTCGCGCCGGCGTCAAGCGGGTGCTGTCCAAGGCGAAGCAGCCCGCGCAGGTGACGGGACTGGGCTCGCTCTTCTGGATTCACTGGACCAAGAAGCGGCTCAGCGACTATCGCTCGAGCCGTCCCGCGGATGCGGAGCGCCCGCTCCGCACCTTCATGGGCCTTCTGAACGAAGGCGTGGTCCTGTCGCAGCGCGGCCTCGGCTGCTGCTCCCTGGCCATGACGGAGGCCGACGTGGACCAGTTCGGGGCAGCCTTCGAGCGTGTGATCAGCAAGGAGTCATGAGAGCGGCACCAGAATGCTTCCGGCTCAGCGGGCACTCCGGTCATAATGGACGGACAGGAGGACCGACCATGATGATATCTCAGCGCTTCGTGGCAGGATTCACGGCGGTGGCTTTCGCGGCGGTGCTCAGCGGCTGCGCCTCCTCGAGCAATCCGCAGCCCTCGGTCTTCGCCTATCCGGCCAAGGGGCAGACGCCCGAGCAGCAGGCGCGCGACTCGAGCGAGTGCCAGACGTGGGCCAAGCAGCAATCGGGCTGGGACCCGACCACCGACACGGCCAAGGGCGTCGGCATCGGCGCGGCGGTCGGCGCTCTCGGTGGCGCGGCGCTCGGCGCCGCGGTCGGCGCCGCCGCGGGCTCTCCCGGCACGGGCGCGGCCATCGGCGCGGCCGCCGGTGGGATCGGCGGCGCGACCTACGGCGGCACGCACCAGTACGGCAAGGGCAAGGCAGGCTACGACAGTGCTTTTGCCGCCTGCATGAACGGCCGGGGCTACACGACCAAGTAAGGCCGTAGATCTCCTGCGCCTCGGCGCGGCCGCTCCCAAGCGCGCCGGGGCGCGCTTCCCATTGCAGCGCCGGGGTCCATCCATTAAGATGATGGCGCTCCCATGACGCAGACGCCGGCTCCCCTCAAGCGCACGCCCCTCCGAGAGGTCCACGCGAAGGCCGGCGCCAAGATGGTGCCTTTCGGCGGCTGGGACATGCCCGTGCAGTACACGGGGATCATCGAGGAGCACCGCTGCGTCCGGTCGGCCGTGGGCCTCTTCGACATCAGCCACATGGGCGAGTTCGAGGTGCGCGGGCCGGGCGCCCTCGGCGCCGTCCAGCGCGTCACGAGCAACGACGCGTCCACCCTCGCCATCGGCCAGGTCCAGTACTCGCTCCTCTGCTATCCCGAAGGCGGCATCGTCGACGATCTCACCGTGTATCGGCTCGGCGCCGAGCAGTTCATGGTCACGGTCAACGCCTCCA
>Ga0137394_10000459_pt1 | contig 28704 bp, 18 predicted proteins | sample czobulk116metaG_FD_108278 | JGI IMG/M metagenome (GOLD analysis project Ga0137394, IMG submission 108278) | Vadose zone soil microbial communities from Angelo Coast Range Reserve, California, USA - czobulk1.16 metaG | ecosystem: Environmental > Terrestrial > Soil > Vadose zone | place: USA...
CGCCGTCGAACTGGGCCCGAATCTCTCGATGTTTTAGGGGATGAAATCCAAACTCTTTCTGGGTACACTCTGTGGCCATAAGGCTGTTGCCTCCTCTGGCACGATTTCTTTCGGACAAAAAGACTTATGCCAGAAGCGACAGCCTTTTTCTATTTTTGTTTGAGAAATGCGGGCTAGCCCCTGGCCGCTGCCAAAGGTCCCACCTTTTTCGTGGGTTGTTATTGATCCGCAAAAGTCTCGTTCGGATGCTTAGGAATCGCCCCGGCTTTGGGTTGCGCGATGATTGTCGGAAACTGGATTTTGACCAGCCAAACGTGCCCAATGCCGAATGGTGGCCCTGGATGTTTTCAACGGTATAGTGTAAAACGGTCCACCGGTTGCTTCCGTATTCTGCGTTAATGTCGATACCGGAAGACAGAAGTCCCTTCGCGATCTCGAATTACCCCTGGAGAACCGCCTCAATGAATTTTGGCATTCTCCTCCCGGTGTCGGGTTCGGTGTCAACTCGATTTGTCCCTGCGGAAAAAAGACGTTATCAGCCACCTAACGCGACCGTAGAGGTTTCACAGACCGATCGACGTAACGTTTCTCGTTTGGCTGCTACTCAATGTCCCTGATGCGTAGTCGAGAATTGCTTCAGCCTGCGGATCCCAATAGATCTTCTTCCCGGACCAATAGGCACGTGCGGCCATCATACAGGCGACGGAGTGTGAAAATCCGTGGTGCACGGTGGCGTTCGGTTGAGTCCGGCTGCGCAAACAATCCAGCCAGTTAATCATATGGGAAGGATCCTCGTCGCCAATTCCCATGGGCGGAAGCGCCTTGTCGCCGGGCAACAGGATGTCCTTGACGGCACGCTGTCTGTCAACGTCGGCGTCATCTTCATGATTTCCCTTCTCTTCCACCATCTGCCAGCGCGGGCTGCCTTCGCCTCCGTGATTGATCATTGTGGCTTTCTTTCCCATGATCCGAGTAAAACTGGGCGCATCATTGCCAAAGCTTGTCGCATAGCTCGCCAGGAAACCCTTCGGATAAGTGAATAGTGCGTGGAAGGTATCGGGATTCTCGCGGCCGTCATGCCAGGCAAAAATGCCGCCATTCGTCACGACCGATTCCGGAAAGCTCTCGTCCATGAAGTAGTGGCAAAGGTCAATGCCATGGCTCATCCACTGGTCCGAGATGCCGCTGGAAAATTCCTTGTAGAGGCGAAACTCAAAATAAAGCTGGGGATCGAACGGCCGGTGCGGCTTGTTCATCAGCCAGGCACCCCAGTCCGTATCTTGTTCGCGAATCATCTTCACCTCGGGACGCCCGCGCCAACGAGGTCCGTGGTAGTTCCACTCAATCTCGTACTTGGTGACTTGGCCGAGAACACCGGAACGGATCAGGTGGCGAACGGCGATCTGATACGGTTCGGTGCGATGCTGGGTGCCAATCTGAACGATGAGATTCCGGGCAATGACGGCATCGCGCGCCGCTTTGACCTCTTCGAGAACATTACCCATGGGCTTCTCGCAGTAGGCGTCTTTTCCCGCTTCGGCTGTCATTTTCAGGAGAGGTGAATGCGAGTGCTCAGGCGTGGAAATCATCACCGCGTCCACATCCTTCAGCCCAAGCAGTTCTTGCGGATGCTGGAGAGCACGGGGAGCCTTGCCGAAGTACTTTTGGTTGGTGGCGGCCGCTTGCTCAAGATTGTGGCTCCATAGGTCACACACCGCCGTCACTTCCGCATTTTTTGTGTCTTTGAGCGACGCCACTATTCCGTCGAGTTCCCTGCCGCGATTTCCGACACCGATGTGCCCCAACGAGATTCGGTCGTTTGCTCCAACGATGCGCGTATACGACAGCGCCGCGCTACCCAGTGTCGCGCTACCGGCCGCCACAACTGCGCCCTTCTGCAAAAACTCCCTTCGATTGATCTTGTCGTCTGAAGAGTCCATCGGTTTCTCCTTGGGATTAAGGTTGTCCTAATGTAATCATCGGATGTCTGGCAGATCAATACACTTTCGCATGGCTCTGCAGAAAGGTCTCACGGTGCTGGCGGTCTCGAAAGGCTTCTGTACCGCCGGCGCGGGTCGTGGAGAGGCCGGCAGTCACATTGCCGTATTGGAGGCAGTCCTGAAGGTCAGATCCGTGAATGAATTTGTGCAGGAACCCTGCGTTGAAAGTGTCGCCTGCCCCAATGGTGTCGACGGGCTGAACGGAAAGCGAAGCGGCATAAAAGCGCTCATTTCCGCGCTTGGCCAGCACGCCTTGCCCACCACACTTGACGACAACGATGGGAACAAGACGGGACAATTCATCAAGCGCGCTATCAACATCGCCGGCGCCTGTAACTTTGCATGCTTCGTGCTCGTTTGGCAGAAACACATCGACGTATTTGAGCACGGTCTTAACCTCATCGGCCCAAAGATTATCCGGATCATCGTTGGTGTCGAGTGATGTGGTAAGGCCAGCCTGCTTCATTTGAAGGAAGAGCTCGGGTAATTTGGGACGCAGCGCGCGCAAAAGAAAGTAAGATGAAAGATGAAAGTGCGCCGCATCGCGGAGATAGTCCAAGTCAAGATGCGTATGGTCCAAATCAAAAGTCGTGCCCGGGTAAGTCAGAATTTGACGTTTCCCTGTAAGAGGAAGGATCACAGTCACGCCGGTATTCTTGCTCGGGAGGCGTTTTACGCCCGAAACGTCAACGCCGCTCTCCGACAATCGCTCTACACAAAACTCACCTAGCGGATCTCCTCCGATGCAAGATGTGAACCCAACGCGGCTGCCAAGGAGAGAAATATTGTGGGCAAAAATTGCAGAAGAACTGCCGAGGGTCAACGTAAAGTCTTTGGCCAAGTGTTCTCTCTCGGGCTCAAGCACCGCCGGGAGACCGTACAGAATCAAATCGCAATTCAGTTCACCCAGAACGCTGATGTCAAAACGCTTCACTCAGTACTCTCCTTCAACCTACAACCGTTCTATGTGCACGCCCAGTTCAAGGCGCGAAACATCCTCTCGCACGATGCGGCCGGGAAATGCAGCGAGACAATTCGACGTTCCGCAAGCAACGGCGAGTGCCAGGCTTTGCTCAAATGAGCGATCTGTTGCGGCTGCAAAGGCTAGTCCAGCCAGCGCTGCATCACCGCAGCCGATGGTGGATTTTGGCCGCAGAGGACTGGTCCACACGTGAATTGCGGTTGGATCATGCACTCGAACGCCGACCATGCCGCGGTCGCCGAGGCTGATGGCCGCCGAATTCGCGCCCAGTTCCACTAACTTCCGAGCAGCTTGCGCCGCGGAGATTGCATCAAGTATGGCAACACCCGTGACAACCTCTGCTTCCTCCCGGTTGACTTTGACCAGGTCCGGTCCGGCGCCCAGAGCCTTCGAGAGCGACAAGCCGCTGGAATCGACAAATGCGGGACAATTCGCAGATCGAGCCAAGCTGATGAGCGTCGCGCAAGCTTCAGTTGGAACGCCGGGAGGCAAGCTTCCGGAGATCACGGCGATTTTCTTGTTGGCCGCAACTTGAAAGGCGCCCTCGCACACTCGCTGAAAGTCCGACCATTCGGATTGAGTAATCGTTCCTCCGGGCTCAAGAACCTCAGTAACCTCTCCTTCCGTATCCAAGATTTCCAGGTTGACGCGCGATGCCTGTCCAGTGGGCACCGACATCGTCGCTATTTCCAGATCGCGAAGTCCAGCGAGCAACTGGCTGCCAGTTGCGCCGCCGGAGAAACCAATCCAAGTCGGGGTCGCGCCCAAGCCTCTGAGCGCCATGGCGACATGCGCGGACTTGCCGCCGGGCGTTCGATAGACTTCTGAGACGCGGTTGACTCGTCCCCGAACAAATCCGTTCACTATGAGCCGTGTGTCGATCGCCGGATTCATGCTCACGCAAAAGAATGCATTTGCGGGTTGATTGGATTGGACGGGTAGTTTATTCATCAGCGGGATAGTATTCCCACCAGGCGGTAGCAGCCTTGAGGCTTTCGTTGATGCTTCGCATATTTTGCACGCCCTGGGTCTCAAGCCATTCCTGAAGCGCGTCCGCTCCACCGCGGACGAACACGCTCACGCCATCCTTCCAAGTTGCGCGTCCACACAGGACACCGCAGAAATGGACACCTGCTTCCGAGGCCAGCTCAAGAGCTTCATTGAACGCGCGATTGCTCACCCCGGCAGACAGAAACAGAAACGGTTTGGCAGTTGCTGCTGCAGCATTTCGAAAAAGCTCCAGAGCTTCGGCGCGCGTGTGCACGAATGCGACTGAAGAAGCCGAGGAGCCTTCCAAATACGCCATAGTTATGGGCACGCCAACTTTCAAGATATCCACACAATATTGATCCTTGGAGAATTCTTGCATCGCAGTCGTGAGAATAGCGGGCTTGCAACGCGCGAATTGAGGACTTTTCTCGTCTATTCCATCCTGGTACGGAACAATTTCCAGGAAGAAAGGAACGTCACAGCCAGCGCATTCTGCGCCGACGCGCTCAACCCAAACACGCTTGCGCTCTTGTATTTCGGGCGCGTCGGACAAGGCATAGTACAGCAGAACCTTCACACAATGGGCGCCTGCATCGACCAATCTGCGCACGGACCAGTGCTCCAGAAGTCGAGGAAGGCGGGAAGGAGCTGCTGGATCATAACCACTGACCTCATAAGCCATTAACAAGCCTGAGGACCGCGCACGCTGACCGGCAGCGCGCAAACCGTACTCCGGCTCTAGTAGCACGGCGCTCGCATGCGGGGACAGCACGCGAACGACGATGGATTTGAACTCCTCAAGACGCTCGCGTGGCACCGAAGATTTCGCGATCCTCATTTCTGCGGAGAACAAGCTTCGCAGCGCCTCACGCTGGTCGATGGCCAGCGCGCCAATGACGCCGCGAGAATCCGAGACGGCTTCGAGCCTCTTTCGCTTGCCCGGAGACAGCTTCACTCCAGTCCTCCGTTCCAAAGGGCGATTACCATCGAATTGAGGATGCTGCCCCACGGAGCGCTACCTTCTCTCTATTATTTCATCACTTCGATAACACCACATGCCAGCCATTGCACCATAAACATCGTTCGCTGTGAAAAAGGGGCGACCCCCGAGGCCGCCCCTTTCCTCCTATCAATTATTCGCCGTGCTGCGCTTAGAAGGTAATCCTCAACCTCAACCGCACACTGCGTCGATTGTCGACGCCCTCCTGGGTAAAGCTGCTAATCAATCGTCCGAAATCGGGGTTGGGCGTTACATCAGCAGGGTCGAGCGGCAGTAACTTTCCGGTACTTTGATCCACCCTAAGAACGAAACTGCCAAGCAACGCGAACGCGCCGCCACCGCCCCCGGCATCGGCATTCGGGGAAAACAGAGGATGATTGAATAGGTTGTCGACGTCCGCGCCCAATTGCGCGCTTACCCGGTCGCTGAAGTGGAAGTCCTTGTGAAGCCCGAGATTCACACCCCAAGTTCCGGGCCCCCACAGCATATTTCGCTTGGCGGCCCCCGCCTGGGTGAAAACATCCGGACCTACTGAGGGCAACCCGAAAGCGGCAGGATTCCAGATCCGGTCACCAGTTTTTTGGTTGAAACTATTGCTGAGCACGATGGGACGGAAGGATGGCTCGGCATTGAAATCGCCGACCGCGTCCAATGAGGAGATGCCGATGTTGCCTGGTTCGATGGGACCGCAATCATCGCAAGTCCAAAAGGGAGTGAAGCCCGTCCCGGATTTCGCGAATATGTTAAACGTGGTTTGCCATCCACCCACAATTGTGTCCGCCCATCTGGACATCGACGAGCCATACTGGCGGCCCTTGCCTACGGGCAAATCATAGATGCCATAGGCAACTATTCGATGTCGGGAAACATAGCCGTCGACTCCGTAGTCACTGTCTGGCTGAAATTGATTGTAGGTGATTCCGCCAAGACTGGAGTTTCCGGTATCCAATGCCGTCGATTTCTGGTCCAAGAACGTGTATGAAAAGTTGAACATTAGGCCGTGGGAAAACCGATGTTCGACCTGGGTCTGAAATGCATTGGTCTGCGCATGCCCATAATTTCCATAACTCAGAACAAAGTCTCCCAGCGCCGGAAACCGATACCGCTGGGCATCGGCATTCGAAATACCGCAATCTCCGTTGTTGACGGGATCACATATGCCTGTGGGGTTGCCGTTGTCATCTACTGCGTTCGTGCCAAAAGGCACGTCGCTAGGCTGAAGTTCGTTCAAATCCTTGCCGGCGATCAAACCATGCATCGTGGCGCCTAGATAGGAGAAGCGAACTGCGCTTCCCCATCCAATCTCACGCTCAAATGTGGCGTTGTATTGGTGGATGCGCGGCTGACTTAGGCCGAAGGGCACCGCATTAACTGCTGGCGTGCCATTCGTTCCGGAGGTGATAGTTCCGCCAGTAAGAGGGCTGATGCCGTTTGTGCTGGCATTGGGCCAGCCATCGAGTGGAACGGTTGTCCCCCTTTTGGTGATGGACTGGTTGAAAGGGTTCGTGGCGATTGGATCGCGAATGCCTTGAGCAGCTGAAGTCGGATAATAGATTCCGTATCCGCCGCGGATGACGGATTTACTACCAAGCCGGTACGCAACACCGATGCGAGGAGAGAAATCCGTCTTGTCCATTCGAACCACGCCTCTTCCGACCCCTAAACCGGAATCTTTGGCCAACACGTAGCCAAAATTGATAATGCGGGTGTCCAAATACTTAAGCGTCTTCGTTGAAGGAATAACGAATCGGCCCAATTGACCCGTCGTGGAGTTCACAAAATTCGGATCGAAGTTCGCGATTAAGTCGTTCTCATCAACGAACGGAGTGATGAGTTCGTAGCGCAATCCAAGATTGAGAATCAACTTTGAAGTAATCTTCCACGTGTCCTGGAAAAAGTAGCCGTGCTCCCAATTGTGGACATCCATGGCCGGACGTGGCTGCAAGACGTAACTGACGCTGGTCGGAGGAAGGCCCAGCAAAAGTCTAGTGAAGGAATTCGTTCCTGCGCCTGTGTATGTCATCGAGCCGCGCGGGTTGCCGCGATTCAAGGCGAATCCATCCACCGCGGCATTTCGCACTACGTCGCCGCCCATTCGGAAGTCGTGTTTGCCTACAACCCAAGTCAGCGTATCTCCAAAGGTAATCAGGTTCTGATCCAACGGCCGGAATGTATTGCGTCCACCGTTAGAGAAATTAGTAAAAGTTCCGCCTCCGGTAAAAAGAATAGCCGGATGGCCAAAACTAGAGAGCGCGAATGGCCCTACGACTGAGCCGTAGGCGTCAATGTCACTCTGGCCGAAGCCAATGCTGGAGAGAAATCCCCGCAGTGTCGTATTGCTGTGCCGCAAGAGGCCTTGCCGGTTGAAACCTCCGCGCCCTTCGTTGATCAGGCTTGTCTTGAACGAATGCAGATAGGAGAGCGAGACGGTGTGGTTTTTACGGTCATTCTGGGTCAGTCCAAGTCCAGTGAACGGGCTGACCACCGGGGAACTCGCGTTAATTTGCGCCGAGACATTGTACACGCCATAAAGATGATTCCGCTCGGAAAAGTCATGATCCAGCCTCAAAGTGCCGACGTCCTGAATGGAATTGCCAGATAGGATGGTGTGATAGCCTCCGGGAATCCTTCCATTTGCCGGATTGATCGGCGCGCTAAGCCCGATCTTCGGAAAATAAGTGGAGAGGAGCTGTTGAACGGTTGGGCTCAGAAGCCTTGATGGTATACGAATGAATCGCTGAGTTGTATTACCGCTACAGTCGGTCACTGCTTCTGTGTCCGTGGCCATCTCCTGTTGGGTCAGGGTGATGCCTGCAGGCACAACGGGTTTTGCCGAGGTCACTGCCGAGGGGACGCAACTGCTACGCGTATCCGGGGTATCGGTCAGCCCAGAAAAGTCTCCTGTGTACAGCGCGGGATGGGGAATAGTGTTCGAAGCAATCTTGGTTGGAGCAACAGCATAGTTTCGTTCATAAGCGGCAAAGAACCATGTCTTCTTGAGCAGCGGGATTGGGCCGCCCACCGAGCCCCCAATGTCATTCAAATTGAAGTATGGAGTGGGATACTTGGATTGAAAACTGTTGGGGGAAAAACCGGCAGCTCCGTTTTTGTCATCAAGCGTCCATGCAGCCAAAGCCGAGTTCTTATTGTTGTAGAACGCCGATCCGTGATAGTCTGCGCCGCCGCGTTTTGTGGTGATTCGAATGTTAGCGATGCCCGCATATTCCGCGCTGAAATCGGACGTCAGCAGATTAATCTCGCCCACGGCCTCCAGCGAAGGCTGGCTTGCCGTAGGCTCGCCAAAAATTCCGCCATTGGAGCGCTGCCCATCGAGAGAAAAACTAGCGCCATAGCTCTGCGCCCCGATAAATTTGAACTCGCCGTCGGCCGCGCCCTGCGTCACGTTCGGATTCAGGTAAAGAAAGGTGTACACATTCCGGCTGTCCCGTGGAAGGTCGACCACGGCCATATTGTTTAACGTCTGGCTGATGGTCTGATCTTCGGTGTTGATGGCCGGCGCTTCCATGGTGACAACTACGCTCTCCTGCGCCGCGGAGACCTTAAGCACGGCGTCCACGGTCACCGTGTCGCTACCGTTCAACACGATATCCGTGGTTTCTTTCTTACTCATTCCAGCCGCGGTGATTGTCGCCTTGTACGTACCGGGTTTTAGCCCAAACATTTCGTAATTGCCTTGAAAATTCGTTTTTGTTTCCCGTACGGTGTTCGTGAGAGCATCCGTAACCATCACCGAGGCGCCCGGAATGACAGCTCCCATGGAGTCTGTCACTGTTCCCCGAATGGTGCCGAGATCCGTTCCCTGGCCGAACACCACCGCCGTCGCACAGAATAGAAGTCCCAAGCAGATAACGCAGCTAAGCGCAACTCTATACTTCAAGGCGTACCTCCCCGCAAAGTGATCTTAGAGAACCCATGTATCACAATAGAAAAGCAAACACAATAACAAATGGAGTATGAACGACAATAAGCGAAAGAATAAGAAAGTGTTATCCCGAGCTATGCTTTCGTCATTTGACGCAACCGAAATAGTCACCCTATACTGACTTTACGGAAAACGGTGCATGACCCCCAAAGCTCGTCTGCTAACAGAACAGCGACGCAGGAGTTTCCTGGACCTCGTTGACCAAGAGGGCCAAGTGACCGTCGCGGATATGGTCAGGCGGTTCTCCATATCCGCCGTCACGGTCCGCAATGACCTCGACGCTCTCGCGTCCATCGGGGCGGTGGTTCGTTCCCACGGCGGTGCTGTGCGGCGCCTGGAAGCAACCCAGGATTACCCTCTTCGCACCAAAGAAACTCTGCATCGGGATGAAAAAATCAGAATCGGAAGGGCCGCGGCAGAATTGGTACAGCCGGGTGAAACCGTCATTCTCGATTCAGGAACGACCACGGCTGAGGTCGCCCGCCATTTGAAACGGTTGAAACTTCAATCGCTTACGGTAATTACGAATGCATTGAACATCGCTGTGGAGCTGGCGGATGCTCCCGGTATTTCCTTGATTATGATCGGTGGGCTGTTGCGCCCGCTTGCCTGCTCCTTCGTCGGACCGCAAGCGGAAGCCATGATGAACGAGTTCCATGCCGACCGGCTTTTCCTCGCGGTCGACGGTTTCGATCTTCAGAACGGTCCTTCGACGCCGGATGTGCTCGAAGCGCAGCTTAACAACGTGATGATTCGCTCCGCCAAAGAGGTCAATGTTGTGGCGGATTTCAGCAAGCTGGGTCGGCGTAGCGTCTCAAAGATTGGCCCGTTCGACAGAATCCGCCGCCTGATCACGGACAACCGCGCTCCGCAGGAATTCACCGAGGAACTCCGCAAGAAACGGATTGAAGTTATCGAGGTGTAGCACCTTCCATTGCCAGGCGGCTGAAGTGATAAGACATTCGGTTGTCAGGCAAGAGTAACGATTCACGGAGGGAAGCTTTGCCCTGAACTTCCCGCCCAAGCGCCATCTGCAAGACTCCGACCGAATAGGTCCACCAACCCTGATTGGCGCTGGTTAGTGCGCTGGCCTCCGCTTGTGACAAGGCCGCGGAAAGACGTTCGCGCCATAGAGCTGGATTATAGCTCCCCAGCTTCCTTGCCGACGCCCATGCCCATACCACATCCGAGGTGTCGGCCGCCTGCGCCGAAAGCTGGTACTTGCGATCTGCCTCTTCCTTTTGGCCGCAAGTAGAAGACACCTCACCGAGCAGGTAGTTTGTCCTGGCGTAATTCAGTAATGGTTTCAATCCGTCTTGCGTAAACGCCAGGCCCGGAACTGGCGAACCAAGTGTTTTCGCCGTGGCCAGCGCACTTTGGCAATGGCCGGTTTGCGCTAACCCCACGGCTTGTTGCAACTTCACTTCGACCCACACCTGGCGGACGTTTGTCCCGCCTTCTTCGCTGCCGAAGAACCGGTTCTGGAACGAGTCAATCGCGCCCTTATAGTCCCCTCCCTCTGCGCGGTTCAAAGCCAGTTCATAAACCAAACTAGTGGGCATGCGGCCCAGGTCGGGATAGAGTTCGAGCGCTTTCACCCGCTCCGCCGCGGGTTTCCCCAGAACCGCCATCGCCGCAACCGAACCGGAATAGTTCACGACGTTCGATGGATCATTTTTCATTCCTTCCGCGAATACATTCAGAGCTCCCGCGAAATCCCTTTTCATGTGTAGCAAAGCCAATCCGAGACTGGCTTCCAACACTGGTATTCGGGCATTGAGCTTGCGTGCTTTTTGCCACTCGCCGATGGCCTCTTCCGTTCTCTCGCGTGCAAAATACCACGTCCCCAGCAGGTAATGAGCGGTCGCGTCATTCTCGTTTGCCCGAATGGCCGCTTCAAGCGCTTGCTGGTCTTCGATAGTGTTCGGAAATATATTTACAGTCGAGAGCCGGAAGGCTTGCAAATAGTCGTTTGCGGCAGATTCCCCGAGTTTCTCGCGGCAGTACCCGCGGAAGTAGACAACCATTGGGTTCTTCTGGGGGATAACGGCGCCAGGTTCGGTCTGATCTGCCTCGGGGGTCGGATAGTCGCGAGAGAGAATCTCCACCGCTCGACGGTATAGTCCTAGCCGCGCATATCCCGATGCAACATTTAGGACCCGATAGGGATCGGCAGCAAGGTGCAAGATGTTCGGTTTTCCAAGTTCCTCCTGAAGAAAACCACTCAATGGAAAGCGCACCAGCCGCTCCTTTGCTATCTTTTCACCGTCCGCATTTCTTCCGAGCGCACGCGATACAGCCGCGAACTCCTCAGCTGCACGCAGGTCATCCGGCGCGGATTCGAGGCTTTTCGTCAGAAAATCCTTCGCCCCCTTCAAGTCACCCCACCGAGCCTGCAGTTCGGCCAGGCGCAATGCCGCGGCCGCGCGGTAAGACGGTAAACGCATCGCTGCCTCGTATGCATCTACCGCATCCTGCTCTCGTTCGACGCCCTCGTACGCGATTCCAAGATAATAGGAGATCTCAGCGTCAGTAGTATTTCGGGCATGAGCGTCAGAGAGGTGCGATATGGCCTCTTTAAACCGATCTAGACATGCGTCAAGTCGTCCCGCCGCCTTCAATAATTCAAAATCTGTGGGGAACTTCACCAACGCTTTTTGATAGGTTTGCAGGGCAGGCACCAGATTACCGTTCAATTCTTCCGCTTTGCCCTGCTGAAGCCAGTCGTCTTCGGTACGATGCGTCTCATCCGGAACCCTATAGGAAATCTGCGGGCCAACTCTAATTTCGGATTCGGGCGTCCAGTCATACTCCCCTTCCGTCTGCCTCAACAGCGGAGCATTCTCGCGACTCTCGAGTTCAAACGTATATTTCCCGCTAGCAGTTGGAATCTGAATTTCTCTCTTCCACACTCGCTCCGGTACAAGATCTCCTTCCTCGTTGAGCAAGGATCTGTTTCCATCCAAAATTCGGATCTTGGCATTCGGCAATTTTCGGTTGGCGTTGAAAGCAACCGCCAAAATGCCACCCTTTCTTTCCAAATGAACTACGCCCGCAAGATTGACGCGGGAAATCCCATCCGTACCCCTGACGGGCATCCAGTATTCCGTGAACGTGATGGATTGCCGCGGCTCCATGAATGCATACGTCTCCTGATTTCGAAAGAGCCCCGCCTGCAACTCGACATACGCGCTGTTGTTGTCGGAGAGTGCTTTGCGCCAATCAAGCCCCTCGGCGTCAACGCCCCAGGACCAGATCTTCTTCGCGGGTAGCTCGGCGTAGTCGGCAAAATGCGCAGTCCCTGTATTTGTTCGAGGATGCCACACGCCCATGAAGTTCTCGCGGCTTCCATGAACGAACATTGACACTGGTCCATCGGTCTGATTGCGAATGACGCTGAGGTCTTTGCCCTGCGAATCGACCGGCCACCTCTGCACCTCCGCAAACCCATGTGCCGCCGCATACCGCATGGGGTATTGAATCTGAGAATCGTCCCAAACCTGGACAGCGGCATTGTTCCACCAATAGAAACGATGGCGTACATCGCTTCGATTGCTCAGCGTGACGTGCTGTTCGAGAACGGTGGAATCGGGCCGCAGCGTGAGTTCGACAGACCATTCCATTCCATAGACTCTGTCGATATTCCCAACGAAGACCGATGCGCTGCCGTCCTCGTTGCTCGCGTACGCAAAATCCACCGGCGACATGGAGACCCAATTATGGGAAACCGGGAAGTTGAACTCGACTCCGAATGCGGCCCAGGCTCCGCGATAACCGATCCTGGCTTTCTTGACGGAGGGGTTGGCGTAGAACATGGGGTGACCGCTGATCTTGTCGATGCACGTGTAGATATGCCCGCCCAAATCCGGCAGGACCGAACATTTCAGATATTCGTTTTCAAGATAGATCGCCCGCCATCGGTGCTCTACTCGCTGGTCCGTGACTTCTTTCCGCAGCGTATAGGGATAATTGAATCGACCGGTCGCGAACTGGTCGAAAGGAGGATTGGGATCAGGCAATCCCTCTTGGTATGCTGGAAGATTCAGAACACCTTCCCACACGCGCACCTGAGCCTGAATGGGTACGGCGTTAACACCCAGGAATAAGAATAGGACAACCGTCCATCGCTTCGGCATACAGGCTTCCAGGCTCATTCGTCCAGCTGCAAGAATCTCCTTTCGCCGGATCTTCACGAAGATGTGTGAAGGGGAAACTTTTCCACTACACGGTTGATGACTCCTCCCTCAGACGGCGAATCAGGCTGAAGTCCTTCCTCAAGGCAACGAAAAAAGGCCAGAAGTTGGGCAACAACCACATACACGATCGCGGTCTCTTCGTCTCCGAGTTCAGTCAATCCCCGGCCCTCGATGACTACATCACCGTCTCTGACCACAGAATCCGGAATATTCTCTCCAACAATCACTTTGGACAATCCAAGTTTCTTCCGGTCCAATTCGCGCAGCAAATCTAGTTCATATGCTCGTACCGTGGTGTCGCATGACAAATTGCAAACGATGAGAGTGTCATCCTGCGCGTAGCTCATGGGGCCATGCCGAAACCCAAGATAAGTTTCGCACAGTGTCGTGACGCGCCCGGAGGTCAGCTCAAGCATTTTCAACGCCGCTTCGCGCGAGGCCGCAAACCGCGGCCCACTCCCTAGAAATACCGCTCGGCGAAAATCTGCGGCGGCAATCTTCGCCAGAATGTCAAAATTTGACCGGACCAACTCCGTTGTTATTTGACTTAATCCCCCGCACACTTTTCGATATTCATCCGGCTTTTCCAGCATTCCGATGAAGCGCACCGCCAGCAGCAAGTTGGTAAAACTGCTCGTCATGACCAGGCTCTTGTCATGGGTCTCGGCGGGAAGTGTGGTGACATGTACTTTCTGGTGGTATCGCCACGCCCTAGCTAAACTCCCCTGTTCGTTGCAGGTCACTACAACGTGCCGGTACTCAGGCTCCGTGCTCAGTAGCAACTCTACCGCTCCGCTACTCTCAGGACTGTCCCCCGATCTCGCCAAGGAAACAAGCAAGCCAGGCCTTCCTGCGGGCAAGGCCCTTCCCCCATACATGAGCAAAGTTCCGCCGCTGATCGATTCCGTGCAGACGCCCAGCTCATTTTGAAGTGCGAGGCAGACGCATTCGGCGGCATACTCTGAACTACCGGATCCCGTAAGCGCCAGACTTCGAATCCCTGCCACCTCCTGTCTTAGGACATCCCGTGCTGCAATCATGCGATCGCAAGTTCCCAGCCACGTCCAAGGCTGCTGGCAGATCTCCTTGAGCGTGTGGAAGTAGCCAAGCCGCTTTTGCTCCGCTTCCGGCCGCCCAAATAATTCTGCCGCCCGCGCTTGACCGTTTGTTAGCGCACGTTGCCAGTCCGCCTGGTCCAACAAGGAGGAACTTTCCATAAGTTCTTTTTGTCTCTTTCCCGCCAGCAGGTTCCTTCGCTATCTTCCAGGCTGAAGCTCAGGCGTCACGATGTCCAATGGACGATCTTCTCCGTCCACAGAGCCATGCCAAACGCCCCCACCGAAGGTTGTGATGTAAACTTTCTTGGGATCTTCAGGGTCCGGAATCACGCGATGTCCCCATTTGAAGTTAAAACCAGGTATTCGCATCCAGCTTTCGCCATCGTCGGTTGATTTCCACGCAGAGGACTCAAACCCGGAAGCGTAAAGTATTTTTGCGTCGCGCGTATCTATGGTGACATCATAGACGTGGCGATCGCGATCAAGTACTTGCCTCCAAGTTCTTCCTGCATTCACCGACAAGTAGATGCCGCCACCGTCCCCGTGCTCTCCTTTGTCCCTCGCCCATGCCGCGAGGTAAAGCCGATCCGGCGCGCCAGGATCAACCGCCAGGCCGTTGGGCGCATTGCTTCCCTCAGGCATCGTTACCCTGCTCCAGTTTTCTGCTCCATCCGTGGACCTGTAAATCGCCCCATCGCCCTCCGTTCCTATGCTGCCATCCTCCGAACGGCGTGCCACCAGCAGGTAAAGTGTCCCTCTGCTGTCTCTCACAAGTCTCCAGGCAAAAGGTTCGTTCTGGGTGATCCCAGCGTTTTTCAGCTTCCAGCTCTTTCCCCCGTCCACGCTCTTGTATACTCCGCGCCCGAAGGCGGCAACGTAGAGCACGCGTGCATCGGGCGGGCTCGTCGGGTCCAGCAGGATATGCGTCGCCGCGGTTTCCTCCATCCCGTCATTCGACTTCGTCCAGGTCCTTCCCCCGTCATCACTGCGGCACACGCCACCCCGGTAACTCCCAATTCCTCTCCTCCTCCACATCTTCGGTCGCGGTAAATCATGCGTCCAGCTGTTCACGCTCCAAGCCCGCCCCCTTACCTCGGGGTCAAATATCATCCAGTACGTCGTGTTCATCCATTCCTTCGGCACACCTCGGGTTGAACTAATCCACGACTGCCCGCCATCTTCGCTGCGGAAAAGGCCAATATCCGTCGTGGTGATAAACTGCCGATTGCGATCAAACGGATCAAAGTGATAGCCGTAGGCGTTCGTTACGTCAAGGCCCGTGGAGACCCATCCATTTTCACCGGATTTTCTTGAGTAAACTGCTGCCCAGCTCGCGCCTCCGTCCGTTGTGCGCATGGTTCTTCCCAGATCCGTTCCGTAGCAAATGTTGGCGTCCTGCTCCGCCACGGCAAGTGACAGGGGATTTTCTCCCCAATCCGGCCCAAATCGTTCGGTGATCCATGCGTCGTGGATATTTGTCGCCGGCTTACCGGCGGGATTGCTGTCCTCCTTCCATACCAGTCGCCAGTTGCGTCCTGCATCTGTGGTTTTGCCAACCCCTAGCCATTTGATTCCACTCTCATCTAAATCCCTGTAAGACACGTAGGCCGTGTCCGGATTGCCTAAGCTGGTTGCGATCGCCCGCATTTTTCCGCCACCTTGACCTAGGGTGATCTTTTGCCATGTTGTTCCTTCGTCATGCGATGCGAACGCGGATTCGTCGCCGATTACATAGATGAGCGGCTTGCCATCCTCCCTGAATCCCGCCGAGATATCCGTCAAACTCTTTACCAAGGGAATGGATACCTTTCGCATGCCCGACGAAGTCTTCTCTGTGATGAAGTGCGAACCCGCAACGAGCACCATTCGAGCATCATCAGGTGAGTGTGGATTAACCCACAGCTTTTTCGCCAGTCCCGGTAGCTCCCCCTCCTTTGTCCAATTCTGGCCCCCATCCCGTGAGGCAAAGAAGGCAAAGGTCTCCTTTTTTCTATCGCCTGTCGCAACATAAATGGTTTTGGAATCGGAGGGATCCACAGCCATTGCCGTGACAATGCCCAAAGGATTGGGTTCCGCTATTAGTTCTTCGTCGGAATGATCCGAACTCAATTTGATCCTCTTCACCCTGGACGGTCTTGGGTAAATCAAGCTCCAAGTCTCCCCCTCGTCCTGGCTGCGCCATAATCCGTTAGATTGCGCATATATCACCTTCCGATCGAGCGGATCGAAAACAAAGAACTGGACCACTCCGCGTAGATTGAACATGCGCCAAGACTTGCCAGCATCAAGGGTTATATAAGACCCGGTCATGTCACAACTAACCAGCACGGTATTATGGTCGCGAGGACTGATGGTTGGATGGAACATTGCCCCGCCACCACCTGGCCCAATGATCTTGAAATCACCCGGGCGGGAGTCCCCAGCGCTGGCCAGCAACAGCGCGGCAATTGCAACTCGAAGAGGAAAAAAGATCATCTATTTCTTTTCTTTGCTTTCGTTTCAGTTGTTTCGCTTTCTTTTTGGCAGAAAGTTCTTGCTTTGTCAATCCCTTTGAAAGACCGTTAGCTCTTGATTCGCAAGAGTCGCGCGGCATTTTCATAATAAACCTTCTTCAGTATTCCGTCGGGTAACCCAAGGCCGTAAATCCGCCAACGCCCCTGCGGAGGCACCGGTGCGGGCGCATAATCGAAATATTCGTCCTCGGTTTCAAGAAAACGGTAATAAATCTCGTAGAGTTCATCAACGAAAAACTGCTGAGGCGTATCCGTTCCATGCGGAACGGCGTCCGTTCCAAAAAGAATTCGATCCTGATATTTCTCGAAAAACTTTCTCGCCATGCGCGGCTGGCGTCCCAGCTCTCCAATCCGCGCGCCAAGTTCCACATGCATATTGGGGAAACGATCCAGGCATTCGCCGACGTATGGAAGATTTTCAGCGTCATTGCCCACGTGCAGCACAATGAATTGAGTCTTCGGGTGGCGGGCCAGGACGCGGTTGCGTGATTCCAACAGTTCGGCGTTGCTTGGAAAATCACCGCCGTAAAAAGACCAATCTGGATGGTTGTTCAACTCCTCGAAGCGTTCGTTGAAACGGTCGATCGGAAGGAAGAAAGCCTCTGGATCTGAAACATGCATCCCGACCGGCAGGCCCAGTGATCCGCACGTCTCCCACATGGGATCGAAGCGTGGATCGTCAATTTTCACCAAGGGCCCTTTCGAGATTCCCTCGCGCAAATAAAGGCCCAGCGTTTTCAGAATTTTGAGCCCGCGCGCGCCGGCCTGCTGCGCCCGAACAATCTCATCGGCTTGAAATTGACTGTAACCGGGTTGATTCGTGCGCTCCCACCACGGTTCCGTAAAGATGACGAAGCGGTCCGGATGAGGCTGGCGAAACTTTCGAATCGTTTCCTCTAGCCCTTTGCCAACCCCTCCCGTCAGGTTGACCATCACACGGATGTTCTTTCGGTCCATCAGCGGTAGCACCCCCTCGACGGGCGCCAAGTACTTCATCTCTTCGCCGATCGGAACTCCGTTTTCCTCCTTGGCAGCAAAAGAGAGATGCGTATGAATGTCTATGACCGGATAGCGCGGCCGGGGCACCTTCGTCTCAGGGACGTGCAGCATGCTGCGCGGTTGGAAGTCTGCGAGCTGCAGCGGCTTCCCGGCGCTCTCCGCAGCGGTTAGCGTAGACGTTATCGAGGCTCTGGGCAGCCTGCTTGCAATGAAAAACATCCCCATGCTTTCTAGCCAGCTTCTCCTGCCTATCCCGCTCATGAATCCTCCATTCTCTTTCGATCGCGCGCCGCTATGGATTTCTTTTCTGCGTCTGGCTCCTTCTATATCGTTTACTTTCGCTTGTCAAAGTGGGATAAATCTCCGGGTTCAGCTTTCTATTGAGGCGAATGAAAATGTACACGGCGTGCTTTGAGCAGATCGAATCGGCTCTGGCCCGGAGAAGCTATTGATGGCACTTTGTAAAATAGGGGTTCTGACGGGCGTTCTCACTGCGGCGGCATGCGCTTTGCTCTCCTTTTCGAATCAGGGCCGAATCGCGGGCATACTTCAACAATCCTATGCCAGCGACATGCAACTCCAGGCAAAGCGGTCCCCCATGGATTTCCTGCCCGATGGTGATCCTTCTAAGCTTTGCTGGAAGAAAGCCGAATCAACGGAATTTGACACCAGCGCCTCTGGCAAGTCCCACTTCCCGGAAATTTCCACTCGTGTCGCATCGGTTTGGACGGATACGCATATCTATTTCCTCTTTTCGTGTCGATACGACTCACTGAACGTCTATCAAGGAGAGGACCCAAAGGTAGAGCGATGGCAGCTTTGGGAACGCGACGTTGTCGAAGTTTTCCTGAACCCCCAACCCGAACGAGTGAATCACTACTATGAGTTCGAGGAGGCCCCCAATAATCAGTGGATAGATCTAGAAATCGATAAGACCAAAAACGCTTTTAATGATGTCACTTGGAATTCGGGCTTCGACCACGCCGCCCACATCGACACCACAAATCATGTATGGACGGCGGAAATGCGCATACCGGTCTCGTCAATGAACGTCCGCGTGATGCATCCCGGCGCTGAATGGCGGGCCAATTTCTTTCGAGCGGCGGGTGAGGGCGGTGACGACCGCCGCAAATTTCTTGCATGGAGCATCATCCCCGAAGGAAACACTTTTCACGTGCCGACTCGGTTCGGAATCTTGCGCCTCGTGAATTAGCCAAGTTATTACGGGGATTGCCGTGCTCCTCCGGATCTGCGACGCCGGACGAGTCACCCTGCCTAATGAATATAGGCTCCGGACGGCAGCAGATACTGGATTGGCCAGGTCTCCCTTTTCTGCTCCACGAGGTCAGACCATTTCAAGACTTGCGCGTCGGGCGGAGACAATAGCTTGACTCCGGGCAGCGTCTCCACAATGGCGCTAGCGAGCGTGTATCCAACGCCCGGCGAGGTTACAGCCTCTACTTTCGCACCCAGCTTTTCGCTGACGAATCGACTGGCGATTTCTGAATCCTCAATCATTTGCAGAAAATACGGCCTGCCGGTCAAGAGAGAGTTGTACACATGATTTGCCAGCACGCCTGAAATGGAATTGACATACGCGTGATCAAAATCCAACGCGCCCAGGGTCGGATCGTCCGCGGAGACCGCTGTGTAGGACATTCGATTCTCGCCGAGGCCCCGGAAATCAAACGAAACGATTTCGTATCCCTCATCCACATATTTCTTGATTTCAGGCCAGTCGGCCGCCGTCGCCTTTCCGTTTTCACTAAACCACAAGAGGACCTTTCGTTTGTTAGCTGCGGGTTTGTGAATGTACAGCAGCGGCATTTCCAGCAGCTTGCTATGTCGCAGCATATAGCGATCAATCGTCACGTCGCCGGATCTCCAACTCCCCGCTGCTTCCCAAATAATTTGCTTTTGCCTGGCCGAGGCCACGGTATATTCGCTGACCTGCCAATCTTTCACGCCGCTGTATCTGTTCCCGTAGTATTCCTTCGCGAGGCTGCGTTTTGGTTCCGTCTTATGTTCCTCGTAATACTCTCGGATCACTGTCGTCAAAGATTTTGCGTCGCTGAACTCTCGCACGACTTGCCCCGTTCCAGTGCATTGCAGAGATTTGCCCTCGAGCTCCTTTACGGAAGGAAGTCCATGTCGAACCGGCATTTGATTGAAGTGGTCGAGAAAGTCCAGTGCGGCTTCTTGATTCTCGGGTGAGAATTGATGCGCATGATAGCCTTCCACCAGTGCAATTCGGTCTCCGTGATCGAAGCGCTCATACAGTCTTCGCACTTCGCGGACGGTCTTGCGTGTGCCTTCAATCGGGAAAAAATCGAGCACCGCCGCAGCCACCATTACCGGCCGCGGATACATCAGCAGCAGCAACCCGGGATGATCCACACCCTTTGAAATCATGCCAAACAAATCCTGCTCCGGATCGCTGTCGGGATCGGCAAAGATGCGGTTATAAATCCTCATCGGCAGTGCGCTGATATAGCACGAAGGCACGGCCACTTTGATGCGCTCATCGAGAGCGGCAATCAAAGCAGCTTGAAACCCACCACCGCTCGTCCCAGTGATGTTGATTCGCTCACCGTCAACTTCAGCGCGCGTGAGCAGATAATCGACGGCGCGAATCCCATCCCATATTTCCCATCGGGCAAGATTCGCCCCCGCCAAATAAGCCAGGTTCCCCATCACCGCGTGTTCGCCGCAGATCAGGTTGTATCGGCTCTTACCTGTTGTCGCATCCCAGAACTGGCTGCGTTCACCCTGCCCTACGGGATCCCAGGAGATCACCACGTACCCTCGGCCCACCAATCGCTGGCTTAATTCCTGATAGTGGAATTTTCCGTCCGGCGCGTGCCCCGCAGGCACCAGCACCGCAGGATGTTTCTTGGAGCGATCATCGGGCACGTAAAGGAGCGCCGTCACATAGACGCCTGGCAAACTCTGGAAGAGTAGTTTTTCAATCGTGAACCCATCCATCTGAATCCGGCCAGTGACTCGCGGACGCAGATCCGTTTTTACTTGCGGCAAGCCGCCAATCATTTGCAAGAGTTTTTGCCGCAGTTCGCCCCGCGTCTTCAGCAATTCTCTTTCGTTATCGATGCCGTCCCATGCTGTTAGGCGATCGTTGTCTTCGCTCCACGCCTGCTCCGCCTGATATTGCAGAAATGGTGTGATTCGTGGCCCCGGCGGCAAAGGCTGTTCGCGGACACGAAAGGCATGCGGTGGCGGTGCATCGTCCGCGGCTAGCGGGCACGAAGCAATCGTTCCGGCCAGCACAGCCATAATGCATGAATGGATTATCCGTCGACCTTGCAGCTCGCTTGCGCATTCAGGTGACCGCCCACCTGCGCGAGTGCGCCGAAGCGTGAAATGCTTCACTGTTTTTTCACCATGAGCGACCCCATGCCATACCAGCCATCCTCTTGGCGGCCTTCAATGGCAAAACGAATCGCCGGTTGTGCGGTCCTCGGATCCAGCATCGCAATGCGGAAATCGTAAGTACCCTCTGCCAGATTTTCCGGAACGTACACCGTGCCATCGAATACTGCGTCTCCGGGAAGCCATTTCCGGACGTCCACCGGGATTCGAAGGACGGCCGCCGTCTTGGAAGACCGCAGTTCCACCGCCAGCGAGAATTCCCTGTAAATGGGAGCGACTCCTGCGTTCAGCCACCACATATGAATCGGCATCATCGAGCCGGTGTCAACCGTCTTCGGATATTCCAGTCGCCGCAAAATAAAGCGGTACCCCATCTCCTTCTGAAAACTCTCAAACTGACTCTTCCATTCAGACGGAATCGGTGCGGACTTGATGTTCATGGAGCTCACATGCCAGCGCAGCGCTTGATCGAGAATGTAGTCGAGGTCGTAGCCCCTCTCCTTCCAACCCGCCACGGTAAAACAAACTTCAAGCGAGACTGGTTTGTGTTGCCAAACATCCTGAATCCCCGCGCGCACCACTTGCTGCGGATAAATCTCCAGCATCTCCGCCGGAAAGTAAGGATTCGTCGAGCTCGTCCGCATATCCCCCAGGCAATCCAGCCTCCATCCCGCGCCATGCTCCGTGCCGTAGGTGAGCGCTTGTTGCTCGTCAAAATTCATCAGCAAAGGCGTGCGCTGAAACGCAACCAGCCAAATATCAATAAGCGCCTTCTGATAGGCAAATGCCGGCATGTACGGGCTCCAGCCCTCTCCCCAATAGCCCACCGAGGAAATGTCGACGCTATCCAAGTAGGGATTCCCGTCGTATCGTTTCCCCGCCTCAGCGACGAGCTCGCCCCAGTACTTAAGAAATAGCGGATCGCTAAAATCCGGCTGCCAGATTTCTCCATCCTTGTCCGCCACTTTGTTGGCGCGCCGCGCGCCCGAGTTCCGATACCAACCGGGGAGCGGATCCTGATTGGAGTATGGCATCAGGCGAATGCCCAGAGTTTGCCTATGCGCTCTCGCCTCTTCCAAAGCGAGGTCCACAATCTCCCAATGAAACTGACCAGGCTCCGGCTCAAGAACGTTCCAATACCAGCGGCAATATGCAATAGAGGTATCCGGAAAATCCGGCTTCGTGGGCGCGTGCGGCAGCTTTGTAACGGGCCCGACTTCGGACCACTTCAACGGTGGATTTGGCTCTTGTCCGTTGAATCTCTGAAACGTGGTAATCCCCATTCCGGGATTTACGAGCACGTCGTGGATTTCCTTTGGGCGAACCACGACCACATTTGATTGCGCAAATCCCTGGCCCGCAGTCGCCAGTATCAGAAGCATTCCGAAGCAAAAACTCCTCATGATCGATCGCGCTCGGCCCGTCCATAATCTGAATCTGATTGGTGACCGGAACATCTTTAGGTTCTCCGTTCCCAGCGAGCCATGCGACAATGTCTCCTCGAACGAGCGCGCCCTCAAAATTACGTTTGTTCGGTTAGCCTAGTCCGGCAGCGCAAACGCCACCAGCGCATCGGACACTTTCCCTCTGAAATATCCGCCTCCCCCCGCAGCAATCACGACGAACTGCTTGCCGGATTTCTTTCCCATGTAAGTGCTCGGGGTGGCGTGCGCGCTTGCGTCCAGGTCGCCGACCCACAGTTGCTCTCCCGTTCGTGCATCGAATGCGCGAAAACGGCTGTCGATCGTCGCCCCGATAAATACCAATCCGCCATCAGTCACAATCGTGCCGCCAAGGTTAGGCGTGCCCGTTGTTGTTTTCAGCTCGTCTACAACCCCAAGTGGCACTTTCCAAACAATCTCTCCCTTATTTACGTCCACGGCATTGAGCGTTCCCCAAGGCGGTTTCTGGCATGGCCATTGGTGCTCGTCCCAAAAGCGGGCGTACTCCCCTTCTTGGGAACTTCTCCGGTATCGCACTGGCGCGTCAGCAGCCTGCGGTTCCATTGCCCCAACCGCGCCCAATTCATTTGTATTCACAAATAAGTAGCCGGAAGCGCTATCAAAAGACGCGCCAGACCAATTCGCCCCGCCCAATGTGCCGGGCACGACTAGCGTCATCTTGCGGCCGTAGGGTGTGTACATTCCGTGGCTCTCGAGAGAATGAAACAGTTGGGCGCAATAGCGATTCGATTCCGGTGTAACCGTGCTGATTTCGCCTTCACTGAAAGACTGTCGAACTAGAGGCGGAGGCCTGATCGGAAACGGTTGCGTCGGCCAGGCAGCCTCGCCGGGCACGTCGCTCTTCCGAACCGGGCGCTCCTCCACTGGGAATAACGGCTTTCCTGTAAGCCGGTCGAGGATGAACACAAATCCCATCTTTGTAAGCTGCGCAACCGCCGGAATAGCCCGGCCACCGCGCCGCACCGTGATCAGCACGGGTTGCGCGGGCATATCGTAATCCCAAATATCGTGGCGCACCATCTGGTAGTACCAGACGAGTTTCCCGGTTGCGGCATTGAGCGCCACCAGGCAGTTGCTGAAAAGATCCGACCCTTTCCGGTCTCCCCCGTAGAAATCGTATGACGCCGAGCCAATGGGAAGAAAAGCTAAACCGCGTTCTGCGTCTACGCTCATGATGGACCAGACATTCGCTCCGGTGCGCTCCCTCCACGCATCTCCATCCCAACTCTCGTGCCCCACTTCTCCCGGTCGGGGGACGGTGTGAAAAGTCCACACGAGTTTGCCCGAGCGCACGTCAAACGCGCGCACGTCGCCACTTGGTCCTTTGGATGGATATTCGGGAACCGCCGCTCCGGTGATGACCAGATCTTGATAGATCGCGGGAGGCGACGTCACCGAATATTCCGCACCAGGATAAGCGTCCGCGATCCCTGCGTGCAGGTCGACCGTGCCGTCTTTTCCAAATTCGCGGCAGGGTTTCCCGGTTTTCGCATCGAGAGCGATCAAGCGCCCGTCAAAAGTCCCGTACAGAATTCGACCCTCTCCTCCGATCTTACTCTGCCAGTAAGCTACGCCGCGGTGTTGAAAGCGCTGGCGAGGTCCGGTGCGCCCCGCTTGCGGATCGAACTGCCAAATTTCCTGACCGGTTTCCGCATCGAGGGCAATCACACGATTCGCAGGAGTCGAGAAGTAAAGCACCCCGCCAATCACAATTGGCGTGGACTCAAATGGTGCAATGTGATGCCGGTCCGTTTCCTTGCCCCCGCGGTCCACCTCTCCTATGTGAAATGTCCACGCCCTTTTCAAGTTCCGCACGTTTTGACGATTGATTTGTTTGAGCGGCGAGGACCGCGTTCCGCCGGGGTCACCGCCATAAAATCGCCATTCTTGCGGGGACGCGGTTGCTGAAAGCGCCAGCAGGAAGAGGATTTGACTCACCGCAATTGAGCTCATCGTCCACATTCTTGTTCGCACGCCGGCGCCACCTGATTCAGCTTCAGCAAGAGTCGGCATCCTGGCGTTCGGTGGCGATCCAGTGCCTCTTAGCGCGAGGACTCTCCGATCAAGCAGCAGCCAACCATTTAGAGCGAATGAGCAGACCTTCGGCCCACTCCCTCCCCCGGCACCATTCCTGCCAAACGTGATTCTGGGCGCGGCGTTACCTGATAGCAGCGTCATGGCTTCAACCAACTGTGTCGCCCCTCGCGAACAAAATCATCGTCATTCAAATGAGGATATGCCCTAAGCACCCGGCTGATCTCTTCTTGCTGGCCTGGGCTGAGCGTCTCCCGGGGATCCAAGCACCAGATTCCTTCGAGCAGACCTTGCCGTCGCAAAACCTCATGCAGGCCGGCGATGCAACCGGCGAAGTGGTGGGTGGCGTCGAAAAACGCGGCGTTGCTGTCTGTTATTTCGGCGCTCCTTTGGAGTAAGTCTTTCGAAACGGCTCCCCCCTCATGCGCAACGGCATGGCATTGATCCAGGAAGTCGACAGCACGCCGCGTCCAGACTGCCCAGTGGCCCAAAAGGCCTCCTACAATACGGTGCTCCTGCACGCGTCCCCTTACCTGAAAGACAAAAGGGGTAAGAAGGTCCAAGGCGATGTTGTCGTCATTCCCAGTATAGAGCGCGATATCGCGCCCCGATTCTGCCACGGCTCGAACGACATCGAGGGTCTGGTAGCGGTTGAATGGGGCGATCTTGATGGCCACAACGCTTTCAATTTCTGCAAACTCGCGCCAAAATCCGTAGGAGAGTACGCGGCCACCCACGGCAGGCTGCAAATAGAAACCAATCATCGGCAGGACTTCCGACACAGTTCGGCAGTGAGCCAGAAGAGCTGTATCATTCGAATCTTTCATCGCGGCCAAGCTCAACAGACCTGCGCTATATCCCAAATCCTTGAGCAATGTGGCCTCTCGGACGGCTTGCGAAGTCTCCCCGCAGATGCCTCCGATACGGATTAGCGGCTCAGCACGATCACCGTCAGCCCGATCCATTTCTTCCGCAGCTAGCTTTAAGACCGGTGCGAAGAGGCCGATACGTGGCTCTCTGATCGCGAATTGCGTGGTGTGAACTCCGACAGCCAAGCCGCCAGCGCCAGCGGCAACGTAATAACGAGTGAGAGCTCTCTGGCGTCTCTCATCGAGCCGTCGCTCGGCGGTGAGTGCTAAAGGGTGCGCGGGGATCACCGTGCCGCGCATCAGAACCCGCCGAATCCTTGGATCCAGTTGTCTTGCCATCGCTAGCGCTATTTACCTCCCTACCGCACGCTCTTCCTAAAAGCGACCGGTGCGTTCCTCAAAATGCGTGGGTTTCTCTAGCGTCTCTCCACCGCGGCTAACCCAATCCGCAATCCAGGAGATCATCTGGTCGGCATGGACGCGGGGATAGCCGAATAGCTCATACGATTTTTTCGCGTTGCTCAAAAGAGCGTCGTCCGATTCCTGGCCCTCAAAGCGAAGGGGCTTACGCAAGCGCTCACCAAATTGCTCGGCAACGCGGCGTACACTCAGCAACTCTGGTCCGGCAATGTTGATCACTAGCGGTGGCGCAGACGCGCAGGCAAGTGCTTGCAGGCTCATGGCGCAGGCATCTCCTTGCCATATTGCGTTCAAATAGCCCATGGACAGAGGCACCGATTGCCCAGAGTAAACTCTGTGAGCGATGTCCACGAGGACGCCGTAGCGGAGTTCGCTGGCGTAGTTCAGCCGGAGTATCGACATCCTGGTTTGGTTCGTGCGGCTGAAGTGCTCGAAAATCCGTTCCCTTCCGAGACAGCTCATTGCGTATTCGCCTAAGGGATTCGGCAAGTCCTGTTCCGCGGAACCGCCGAGAGAAACGGGCGAGAGCCCGTAGACATTGCCAGTCGAGAACACGGCGATCCTGCTCTGACGATATCTTTCGCTTACGAGGCCAGGCAAAAAACTGTTCATGGCCCAGGTCATCGATTCCTGTCCCGTAGTTCCGAACTTCATTCCGGCCATGAAGACAACGTTGGCGCCGTCTGGAAGGGCGGAGAGCGATTTCGAGTCCAGCAAGTCACAGTGCACCGTCTCCACATCCCACATGTGCAGGAGCGACTCCAGCCTGGAGGATGAGAACCGGGACACGCCGATAACCCGCCGCGGAACTCTCGCGATTTCCGACGCCCTCTTGGCCATGCGTGCGAGAGTCGGTCCCATCTTCCCGCCCACGCCCAAGATGACCATGTCGCCATCGAGGGCACCGAGGGTCCGAACAACCGCGTCAGTCGGCTCGCTCAGAAGCTCATCCAGATCCTCGATATCCCGGAAGGAGTTCTTCTGGGGTACTTGTGCCATTCGATGTTCTCGATTCATTCGAATCAGCGTGCAAGCAATACCTGTGAAGACTTCTGAGCGCGATTGTACCCGAATCATGGATGCATCGTCTTCCGCGTTTGATTCTCCGTTTGAGGAGTCGTCTTTTGCTCCCCAGATCTCTCGGGCAGCAATTCGAATGGGATTACAATCTCACGTGTGGATTCGGCAGCGATACGATTGCGCGCGATGACCAAGACGGACATCCCGGCGGGAATCCGGCTGAAGGAGATCGCGGGCTGGAATCAGACCGCAGCAGACTGGGAAAGGTTTCTCGAAGCCAGCCCGGAAGGCTGTTTTGTCGCGGAGCATGATGGACGGGTGTGCGGCACGGCAACCACCATCTCGTTCGAGAATCGAGTTGCATGGATCGGCATGGTATTGGTTGACCCGGAATATCGCAGCCGAGGTATCGGGACCAAACTTCTTGCAAGAGCGATCGAATATCTGAATGATCTACAGGTTACAGCCATCAAGCTCGACGCGACGCCGCAAGGAAAACCGCTCTATGAGAAATTGCAATTCGTGGCCGAATACGAGATAGCGCGATGGACGCTGCGGCGATCTGCGTCCGAGATGGCGAAACGGTCCGGTTTCGGTTCGCGGGAGCCATTACCGCGGGAGCTCCTGGAATCTATCATTGAAGCTGATAAAGAAAGTTTTGGCACAGACCGTAGTTTCCTGTTGAAATCACTCCATAGGGATGCACCTGAGTTCTCGACGGGGATTTGGAATGCGGGTGCGATCGAAGGCTATGCGTTGGGGAGGCGAGGCTCGTTCGCGGATCATCTCGGTCCCTGGATGGCCAGAAATACCGCTGCAGCGTGCAGCCTGCTCGAAACATTTCTCGCACGATGCCCTCGCGAGGTTGTGGTCGTGGATATTTTGAAGGCAAATACTGTCGCAAGCGAACTGCTAATGTCATTTGGGTTCAACTATTCCCGGGGGCTCACTCGAATGTACCGGGGACGGAATGCCCATCCTGGGCGGCCAGAACTGCTTTGCGCAATTCTAGGCCCGGAGTTCGGATGAAAATGCCGAGCTCGTAGGCGTACAATTCACCGTCTCTTTCCAGAACATAAATTTCGGCTTTCATAGGGAGAACAGGCTTCCATGGCGAAGCATAGATCAACGCGCATGTTCTACGGCTGGTGGAGTGTTGTTGCCGCGTTTCTCTTGACGGCCACATCGCGCCCCAGTCGCGTATCCTTCGCCACAACTCACGGCGAATGATGACGTTGCCGCTTCCGCCGAGCTCCAATTGGAGTCAACTCCGCACACGAGCTAGTCGACCGGCTGGAGCAGTCCGGCGTACGTGTAGAGAATCCGTAGACGTTACTACCTGCTGCGAAAATCGTGGACTTTCCATTGAAAGGGACGGAACTCAGCGAGTCGCATGAAATCCCGCGCGTTTCCGGTGATCACAGTGATTCCCAGGCGGGCGGCGCTCATTGCAATCAGCGCATCATTCGTCAGTCGGCCCTGTCCAATTTTCTCGTAATCATAGTTGACGGCCAAACGGGCCAGCAGTTTGCCGGTGTGGGTCCAGTCGTTGAGGTTCGGTACGAGGATTCGCCTCGCTTTCTCGAAGTCACGCTCGAATCGTTCCAGCACATGGCGACCGCGAGGGGCAACTCCTGCGTTTAGCTCTTCGAGTACGACCGCGCTCAGCCAAATCGGCGAGTCGACGGCCAACCGCCTCAGCGACAGGGCGCCCTCGTCTCCCGTTCGTAAAGCGGTAATGTAAATGGAAGAGTCAAAGAGGACCGGTTGCATCTACTTGTCCAATGTGCCGTATGCATCCCTTATATCGACGCCGCTTTTGACGAAGCG
>Ga0137394_10000460_pt1 | contig 28702 bp, 38 predicted proteins | sample czobulk116metaG_FD_108278 | JGI IMG/M metagenome (GOLD analysis project Ga0137394, IMG submission 108278) | Vadose zone soil microbial communities from Angelo Coast Range Reserve, California, USA - czobulk1.16 metaG | ecosystem: Environmental > Terrestrial > Soil > Vadose zone | place: USA...
AGCGGGCGCTGTACCTCGTCAAGGAGTGAAGCGGAGCCTAAACCGTATCCCGGTTCACTTGTTCCTGCGCGGCTGGACGATTGTGTAGTGGTTGGGGGCCCCCTCCCCCTGTTTTTTGTAAGTACTGCATCTAGTAAAAGCATCAAAAGTGGCTGGTTTTGAGAATGTTCTTGACATTATCACCAGTGTCTGTCACCATTGCCTCAGATTCAATGGGAGGCGAGCATGGAAGCCAAGGTTTCAATTATAGCGCGGGTCCCAGAGGGCGACGGATACCGCCTGGTGACGCTGGAAAAGAAGCGCGGCAGCTACGTCAAGCCCGATAACGCCATCTCCTTCTACCTACGCTACACTGATGCAGAGACGGGTAAACGCAGGGATGGCGTGCCTGCTGGAGAAGATTTTAGTCGCGCCGTAGTCCTGGCACTGAATACTGCAAACCAACAGAATGCTCTCCGCAACGGCCATGCTGCCCCGGCTACGCCCATCCTGGTGTCGTCCGACCGATTGACGGTGCGCGACGCTGTAAAGCAGTGGATTGATAGCTTCGCCACCCGTCTGGAACGCTGGAAGCACAAGGATGACAACGGTCTCGCGCCATCCAGTATCGCAGCGTATACCAAAACAGGGAATGATTTTGCAGATTATTGTGATAAGGCTGGTGTGCTGTTCATGCCACGAACCGACAGAACTGGTGAGCAGGGCACTGATGAAGTTAATGCGGATATGCTCATCGAATACCAGAGCTACCTCCGCAAAAACTTAGACCAGAGGCACAAACAAAATGGCGACACGAAGGACCGCCAGGGGTCGGTCATAACCCGTTTCTGCAACCTAGGAATCTTATTTAGTTACTTCCGTCTCTTCATCAGCGAGCGTCCGAGAACAAATGATGGCCGTGGCATCCTTCGCCGCAACGATATGCCTAGGGGCAATGCCGCTAAGAAGCGTCGGGAAGCGAGAGCTAGACAGACCAGCACGGTCATTATCTATTCCGATGAAGAGATTCAAGCAATGCTAAAGGCGGCGACCGTAGATGAAGCTGACCTTATTAAATTCCTACTGGAAACCGGGGTCCGCGACAAAGAAGCTGCACATGCGGAGTGGTCAGATGTTGAAAATGGTTTTTTGAATCTGAAAGACAAGCCGAAGTACGAATGGCGTTTGAAGGATAAAGAGAACCGCTCAATTCCGGTGAACCCGAAATTGGCACTACGCTTGAAGACGAGGAAAGCTAGGCAGGAGAAGGCTGCGAAAACAGATGGGCAGGACGCACCGACCTTGATTTTTCCCAACTCGTTGAACCATCCCGACCTTGCACTAGATGAAACCATCCAACGCGTCACCGCCAAAGCTAAGAAAGCTGGCTTCAAGTGGGATACCAAATCAGAAGTCACCATGCACAAATTCAGAAAAAATTTTGCGACCTTAATGCACCGTGCTGGCCTAGATATCACTACGGTGGCTGAACTACTTGGGCACTCAGACATCGGAACCACGAAGCTGTACATCGCCATCGATACCCAGAAAGCGGTAGACATTAGCAAGGTAGCGTTCCAGGCGTTCGGTGACTAGGCTGCTTCTACCTTCATGTCGTCATGAAATTGGTTCAGGTCGGACTTGAGATAGATAAGTTTCTGGGAACTGTAGCGGTGAACGGTGATACGACCGGACGCTGTATAACGGCGCAACGTCTGACGCGATATTCTCAGATATTCACAGGCTTCTGCTGGCGTGAGACGCTCACCTGCGATGGAAATAGGCGCAGCCACGCGAGGGCGCGGTGCGGGCTGTGTAGCAAGTTTACGGCGGGTGACGGGCATAGGAACATCCATTTAGAGACACGCGGTATTCGCTGTGTCCGAACAGACATTCCGCAACGTTTGGTTGGGGATGGTTTTGCGTCTTTAGGAGCCTAGGGACAGGTTCCAAGGGTTCCGACCGCTGTTACCCTTCAACCGAGGTCGCCTCTGTGAAATGACCCGGGGGGTCGGCGATTCTCGGCTTCTACCCGACTACGCTCGGGCGAGACGTGCGCTGGTATTGGACTGCTACCCACCGTTGTAGGCGGGTCAACCCGGAGGGGGTTAGCACTCACAGCGACTTCGAATCAAAAATATAGCCTGTTTAGTATACACAATTCCAGCGAAAAGTCAAGCCTTATTCGAGAACATCCGGCAACACGAGGTCGCTGGCGCGTGGATACCACGTAGTGATTCCCTGACGGTGTCGGAGTTTTTGCAGTTTGGTTTTATGAGACATGCTACTGCGTCCACTGCGGAACCAAAGCGGCGGCAACGGAAACCGAATTTGAACCCGCAGGCGCAGGTGCGACATTCGCAGAATAGACTGGCCCTTGCGGAAACGGCGGACCCGGCAGAGTGTGACCATCCAACGGAGTGCCGATGGCGCTCAATAGAATCGGCGCAAGAACAGCTTGAACTGCCGCCTGCCCACCGACCGCGTTGGCCTGCGCGATTGTGTCGTAGTAGACGCCAATCCAATACGTCGGAACACCATCGACCGCCCCATGAAGCCAGCAAAGCGGATTCGGATTATTCGGGCTGGTGCCATCGTAGTTGCACGAAATTACTGTGTATGTATGCATGAAATTTCCTTGGCCGAATGCGGCCTGAACGGATACTTGGTCTCCTACCGGGATGAAAAATTATGCTCTTGAATTTTGCGGAATGTTTCCGGCTATTCGGCAGTCAACCGGAATGTTCGGACTGACTCGCGAGTCAACCGGGAAATTTGGAACGACCGTGGCAGCATGAGTCTCCGCAACGCCAGCCGCGTTCGCGAGCACGAGTGTCGTGGCATTCACGGATACGACTTGGAACGAACCGTTGTTTGGCGCGTTGACGAATCCGGCGACCTCTGCGATTGAATTTACTGGTAGAGCAGCCGGGGTGAAAGTGCCTGTGTATGTGGTCTGCCCGCCTGATGCGTTCGCAACAGACGTGATTGCAAACGATGGTGTCAAAGCTGGCACCACACGCGAGTCTGTTGGTGTGATCTCATAAATCGCAGTTCCTTGAACCGTGCGTGGGTGGTTCGGCGTGGTTCTACTATCGGTTACACTTTGATGCCATAAAAAATCTCCTGAAAAAGTTTAGGGGCGACACTGTGATGCGTGCTTCTAAATCGAGCCTCTCCACGCTCGTCCTAGAGCGTTTACAACTCGACGAGTGGTACGTTTGATTCGGTTGCTCCAACGGGCGGCTTCAAGGGCCTGTTCGGTTTTTAGGCGGGCGGCTTCCGCATCGGCTTCAACTTTTAAGCGAGCGGCCTCGCGCTCTTGGGCTAGGCTTTCCTCAAGAGAATTAAAGGCCGTTCGATAGTGCTCAAGGGTGTAGGCGTTGGGATGCACATCTTTGAATTGCGCCAAGATAGATTGGAATCTATCTAAGTACCATTTCTCAATTCGGCCTGCACTGTCGAAAGGCAAAACTCCACGGGCTTCCTCAACCCAGATATGAAACGGATTTTGTACCGGCATTTCTTTACTACTCCTCGACGACTTTTGTCGTCTTTCGCGATGAAGAGCGGGCTGACAGAGCAGCCCGCGCCTCCTTTACTTCTTACCAAGCATCTTCGGGACATCTTCGATTTTGTCGAAAGCGCCCGCGTGTACGGCATTGCCGTCGATAACGCGCGCAGTCAACTGACGCTCTGTGACCGCGTTGTCACTGGTTGGACCCAAACTAGGCTCGCCCGTGCAAGCGAATCGTCTCGCTCGCGCGTTGGCCGGGGTCTGTGTTTTTTGTACTTCTGTCATGTCTACTTCCTTGCCGCGTACGCGGCGACTACACAACTGGTGCGCAACCAATTGTTTCCCCGGAGATTCCGGGAAACTCGTCTACAATTTTTCTAAGTAAGCTCGGGCCTCAGCGGTGAGTTTGATGTGCGGATGGCTCAAAATCATTTCTGCTGTGATGCCTTCTGCCAGCAACTGCTTGACCCGCTCAACGTCACGGAACAGGTCGCGTGGCTCTCTCGGTTCTGGCTCAGTGCGAGGTGCTTCTTTCACTAATGTGAAACCCCACTTGGCAAGGGTGTTCTTCATGTTCTCCATAAGTTCCTCTCAAAAAGTTTAGCGACAAGGTTGTACGCCCCGCGACCAGTGGCTGTTGGGGTGACGAGCGTGTGGCTACTTGCGCGGCTTAGGCTTGCGGACAAGAGCACAGACCGGAAAGAGTCTCGCGGTACGTTTGTTGCTGGCTCTGAGCCTTATCTCGCCATCGGTAACTATGGCGAGCAGGTCGTTGTTGCCCGCACGAAGATTGGTCCACTGCCCGTTTAGACTGCTCTTAACTTGTACTTTGAGTACGCGGTTTCCTTTGGCAATAAGAATGTCCGCGCTCGAATTTGGACTGTACGCTCTGAAACACTGCCAACCGAGACCCAAAAGATAAACACATACGCGTAGTTCATTTATCGCGCCGACCGTTCCTGATGATATAGCCATCCTTTCCTATCCTTCCGGCGCGTGGCCGAACAAAACTTTTGTGGCGGGACTGCCCTGAGAGTTGCCCCTGAAGCACAGTCCCACCATCACCTGCGCCACTCGCGAGAGAACGCAGGAAACTTGTTAGAATGAACTTCCGAATGAACCGCTTGGGCGCAGATATTTCCCGGTGACCTTGCGGCGGCGAGCAACGAGGTCTTTCAAAGCGCGAACGGACGCACGCTTCATGGTGTATTCATCCGAATCCAAGGGCAACTGCCAGCCTTCAAGAACTTCGGTTGGCTCTGGTGGTGGCTCCAGTGCTGGTGGTGCCTCCTTCGGCTTCCACGTCAACTGGTTGGTGCCCTTACCCGGCCCCAAATTGGCGATGGCAGCATCGACTATTTCTTGAGACCAATAGCCCTTTACCGCGCTGTCGTTAACGAAGTCACGAATCAAGTTCGCATTGTTTTCGGTGTCTTCGAGTCCTGCGTCTTGCCATTCCTTTAATCGCTGAGTAGCACGAGCTACATCACCAGAGCGTTGAATATCCTGTCTTTGTTCCGCCTCCACTTCGGACATTTTTATCTGCTCTGGTAGAGGTTCGGCTGGCGTTGCGGGCTGTTGAGCCTTCCAATCTGAAAGTCGGCGGCGCATGGCGGGAGTTAAAGCCGCTAATTGTATCGGCTGTAACTCACACTGCCCGGTAAACGCGAGACCCACCCAATCCGCGACAATTTTATACAAGCCCGGGTCTGTTGCTTTGAGCGCGTCAAAATTGATAATCATAGACGCTCCCTGGCTTTTCCACGGTCGGCGTATCGCTTCTCCCGAGTAGCAACGAGGTTCTTCGTGAACACGCGCATATACTCAACGCTCTTCTCCTTGGCCTTGTGCAATTCTTTTATCCAGAGTGCCTGCATTTCTTCCCGTTCGCGGGCATCGTAACCGTTTCGCGTAGTTGGGTTGTAACCCTCGATGATGCTCTTGCACTGCGCAACGAGTGCAGCGTGTTCCTGAGCGTCGGCATCTTTCTTCTCGCCTGCGCGAACCTTGGCCTCGAAGTCGTTCTCAAGTTTTATGTTTGATTGGACGGTTGCAAACTTGCTCTGATTCTCTTCCACCAACAGCTTGGCGGGCTTCACAGCCCATTCCAAACTCTTGTAAATCGCTTTGACCGCAGTGATGAAGGTCTCTGGTTGCTCCGGGTCTAACCCCTTTGCCGAGACGAAGGTCATGATGGCAAATATGTTGCTTGGAACACTTGAGAGACGAGCGGGTAAAATCCTTCTCTCGAACTCGTGTACTGCTGCGGTAACTTTTATTGCGTCTGGCATTGTGATTCTCCTAGCCCTTTCGGGCGGTAAATTAGATTTGGTAATGCGCCGTATTAACCGCCGAATTACTTCAAACCTCTAAACCGTTTTTGCTGCGTACTTGCCGTATTACTCATCCCTGCGCCAGTCGGGCATTCAACTGGCGGTCAGAGTAAATTCTTGCAAGTCTGCGAACTTCGTACGAACTCATAGCCTTGATGGTCAAAGCGTTTAGCGGCACGGTCTTTCCGTCTTGCCAGACTTCTTTCGGCATCTGGGGGAAGCCCGGGTATGGGGATGTGTCGCGGCGGGATTCCGCCACGAAGGTTTTGAGTGCGGCCACAGGCTGGACTACCATCCTCTGCTTGGTCCGAATCTCACTCAGTCGAGCGCGGAGCGCGTCCAACGACCACGATTTCATGCGGGCCTCTTCGCTGCGCAGGTTATAGGCGTCGTACTTGCCGTCGCGCCCGCCATTCTTGCTGGCGAGCAGTGTCAAAATCTCCTGAGTGATTTGCTCTTTGGTGCGTTCTACTGGCTGCTGCGCCAGCATCGACAGCGCATCTTTTCCATTCTCATCCAGCATTGATAGAAATGCCTCCGGTGTTGGGACTATGTCCGGCCCAGCCCAGCGTTCCGTCAATTCGACAATCATGCGGGAATTACTTTCGCAGACAATCAAAATGGGAAACTTCTGATAGACGAACGCGACCAAATTCTTCTTAACATTCTCTAGCGCGGCGGCTTGAATCATGCGCTCGCGGTCTTGCTCGGTCTTAAACATCGCTATTTCTCCTCGGCGTTTGTCGCCGTTTGTTTCTTTATTACGTGTGTAATTCCATCGCTGAAGCGATAAACGTTAGCGTGGCCTCGTCCGCCGCGCTTCCTGGTGGTAAGTTGAACGGCTCCTTCCGGGAGCGTGTCCCAAGTGCGCTCACATAATTTGCATTTGTACATTCAAAGCCTCCAGGGACCTTTTGAACCGAACACCCGATATCTCATATCGGTCTGCTTTGGTTCCTCTGGTTCCAGCTTGGGTGGTGGCGGTGTGTATTGGTTGCCGAAGATTCGGGAGTACTGTTCTCTCTTTCTGATTTCTTTTAATTCTTCCCGCTGAAATTCGTCCGACTCTTCCGTCTTGTCCATCGTGTAATGGATTGCGGGGCAGAACATCATTTGGCAAATTCCAAGCGCGTCACATTGGTCATCCTTGCGCGTTGACCCGCCGCCTGTTGTCCCGTCCAACTTCTCCATCTCGGCAAAGAGCGTGTCGATATAAGGACCTGAAATGAACTTGATGCGTCCAGCTGCAATCAAGCCTTCCAAACCCTTCAGCCTAAGGAACTTCGCATTTTTCACATTGGATGGCGTCTTCCAGTAAAGCGGCACGTGGGCCGGGTATTTCTGGGTAGCACGAGTAATCTCCGCTTGCAGCAAGTCCCAAGTGGGGCTGCGCTCTATCACGACGCTGCGAGGGTTCCACTTGCGGCAAGCAAGAACCAACTTGACCGCGAAATCAGACGCTCGCATTCGTTCTGCGATAACGTCGAGCACTATCATAGATTTCTCACCGGATGCGACATCGGTGCAAATGCGGACCACTGCGATAGCGCTTCTATCGGCTTTTGGACTGATGGAGTGGGCAATATCCGCGACGATTACAACCTCTCCGTTCGTTGGTGCCGCCGCCGATTGAATCGTATTGCGGAGCAGCAAGGCGCGGTCAAAGTTCAGCAGGTCGAGCGTATCCTCGTCCGGAACCCAAGTACAAAGCGACTGTTGACGATAAACTTTTTGATTATCACGGAGTTTTCCCAACAAATATTGGAACGAGAGGCGACTCGGAAAAAGTAGGATTACCTCCTCGGGCAACAAATTAACGTCATATGCTTCCTTATTTACGCCGTCTTTTACTGTCCACGCGGGGCAAATCAAATATCTCAATTGTGGCTCGCCGCCATCCTTTAAGTGGTTGGCCTCGCGCGTTAGCATCGTGGAATAAATATCGCCGGGGTCTTCCTCCGTTCCTGCTCCCGCAGAAATCGGTGTTCCGACAATCTGGACGCTACCAAAAGGCTCAACCAACTCCCGCAGCATCGTCACCTTCTCCAGCGTGCGCTGACGCTGTTCCGGTTTACTGCTGTTATTAATTTCCGCAATATCTTCCAGAACGAAGAGGTCCGTTCTTTCACCAGCGAGTCCTTCACTATCGAGGCCCGCGCTAGCGAGTGTCGGTTGAATCAAATCCAAGCGGCGCATCGGGCTAACGAAGTTCTTCTTAGAACTGCTGTCATCTGCCGAGACCATGAACTCAGGCCAAAGCTGATTAAACAGAGTGGGTTCGTTGGGGTTCTTTAACGTAAAATACCCGCGATATTTACGAAGGAATCCGGCGCTCAAAGGTGTGGTGGCGCTGACGATGAATATGCGGATGTCTCCGAAGAAAACCAACGTCCACTGGAGTAGGTCCACGAGGTTCACGCTGCTCTTGTAACTGGAGCGGCTGGCTATCAGCATTCGTTGGCGGATGTCCGACTGAGCGGCTAGCGCAACCTTTACGTCCTCCCATGAATAATTTTCAGGCAGCAAATCGGGGTTCTTTTGCACGAACAATTCGCGGCACCAACGTCCGTGTGGCTCTTCGTGCATATCAAGCCCGATGATGTCTTTTCCGAAACGAAATAAATCAGTTTGAGAAATACGACGTAGTTCCTTAAAAGTTAGGTAAGAGATTTGGGAACCGTCTGGCTGGGTGCGCCAGGAAGTGGAAAAGTCCCACAATGCGTATCGCTCCATTTCTCGAATAGGCTCTCCTGGCATCCACACATCGGCGGTCATACTGTCCGGGGCAACAAACTCGCGCTTCTCTCGGACGGCGAGCGTCTTCTGAATTCCATGCAAGAGCAAGTGGGAGTTGAATGGGATACGGAGGTTGCGGGCTGCTACTCTCCCCAGTTCTATACAAGTTTCTATCACGCGGGGGTGGTGCAACCCGCGAGCGGTTAAAATTTCAACCGCATCTTTCTCACTAATTTCCTCTTCACTCTGGGGCGCTTGTCGGCTCTTTTCTTCTCGAACCTTCTCACGAGCACGACTCTTCTCCTTACTCAAACGATTAGACTCGCGCTTCTCCGCAGTACCTGCTTGGGGAACGCAGTTTTTGCAGTACTTGGAATTGGGCGCTTTGCCTTCAATGGGTTTGCTGCATTTCTTACATAGCCTCGGCGCAGCGACTGGCAACACTTCTACGTCCGCCCCTGGTGGGGCTACTATTTCCTCTGACATTTTCGGTTTCCTATGCTGCTTTTAACTGCGCGGCGAGTTTATCCATCTCCAGACGTATGCGACTTAAATTGGCTGACATCCTTTCTCCGATTGCTGGTTGAAATAGAAAAGCGCCCCGGAAACTCAGAGCGCTTTCGGTACTACCTGCGACGGTAAATCTGCTAAGTTTTTACATCTATGTCGAATTCGATAGCCAGCGAAAGTCGTTCTTGTGCGGCGTCGGTTCTTGCCTTCCACTTATTGAGTTCAGCCAAGCCTTGGAAAGTTAATTCAACATTGGGCATCTCTTCCGAGACTGCTTTTACTAAAGCAGCGAATCGCTCGCTGAATGTGGCTGTTTTCAGTTGGTCGCAGGCAGTGAAGTATTCCCGAATAGTTTCAGGGTGACTTTCGTACTGAATGAAACCTTCTCCTTGAATCGGCGGTAAAGAATTCATGCGGTCATAGTTAATTTTACAACGCTGCCACGAGAGCAAAAGTTTCTTTTCTGTATCTGTAACCATGTGTCCTCCTGAAAAATGGGGCGGCTGGGTAGCTGCCACCCGGGTACTTTTGAAAATCTGAAATTGGTCGGTGCGGCTCCGGCACTCCCCGGGGTCGGGAAACGTTGACAGTCAAGAAAAATGAAACGGTCGTTCACGCTACGTTTCGACGAACACGCGAGGAAGGTGACGTATGGGGCGATGTGCACCGGGTAGACCCCCGCCCCCTGCACGAGGCTCGCCAGAGAATTGCCCTCCAATTGCGAGGAGAAATTCGATTGCCAATCTTGCGGACCATCCCCCGATTCCGGCTCGATGCCTTATCAGTTACCAACTATGATACAGTACATAGTTGCTAATTGTTGCAGGGAGGTGGGTAATGCTTGCGATGCTCGCGGACCTTGACGCGGATGCTGGCACGCGTAAGTCCGTCAGCCCTTCGGCTCGGCTTTCGATGCGCGACGGCTCGCCTTCCACTGCTCTATGTACGCGGTCAGTGCCTTGCGGACCACGTCAGACGGTGTTGCACTCAATCCGGTCTCTTGCGCCAACTCTGCCGCGATTCGCTGCGCTGCCTTCCACAATCCATCGTCGATTCGAACAGGTCTGACAGGTGTCTTCATGCGCCGACTCTCTCACGATTTCTTGCCCAGTTCAACGGCGATTCGCTGTGTCTCGTTGTATTGCACTCAAGTCCTTTGTCATCAGTGATTTCAAATGCTACAAAACCCGCTACTGAAACATTCGCGCTTTTCGCTTGACAAGGAAGCGCTTGTGTATTACACTCTTATACATCGGAGGCTTTATGGAATATCTCAAGCCAAATGAACTACTTAAAGTGCTCGAATACGCTCGCCAATCTGGACCGCGCGAGCATGCAATGTTCTTGCTCACCTACGCCCACGCGCTACGTGCCTCTGAAATCGCGGCGCTGACCGTCGAGGACGTTCGCAACGGGCGCATTCGCTGCAATCGTGGCAAAGGCTCACAGAACACCGTGGAAGACCTTCGTGAGCATCAGCACCCACTGTTAAACGAGAAGCTGGTGCTGGCTACTTGGCTGCGCGAACGCGGTGACGGTGACGGCTCTGTCTTTCTGTTCACCTCGCGCAAAGGCTCTCGCCTGACGCGCCAGCAAGTGTACAGGCTCTTCCGCCACTGTGCTGAACTGGCGGGCATCGAGGAAGGTCGATTCAATCCGCACGTTTTGAAGCACAGCTACGCAAGCCACTTGCTGCGCAACGGAGCGGACCTTGCCTTCGTGCAAAAAGCTCTCGGCCACGCTCACATAAGTTCCACGGTACTCTACACTCACGTCACCACCTCGGAAGCGCACAGCGTTTCGACGCGCATCCTCGGCAACGTGTTCGCGACCGCATAACCAACCCGACACCTTTACCCTTCTTTGAACGCCGTCCGGCTCCCCGCTGGGCGGCGTTTCCACGTCTGGCCCTTTCCTCATTCTGCTAGTTTAAAGCCTGTCTCCGACCGCCTGTGCCTGATTGTCAGGTATCGTAGCGTATTGGTCAGACCTTCAAACGATGCTCCTCGCGTTTTGTTCTGCTAAACCTTGTATTTTCAACAGTTATCAAGGTTTTTGACGTTGACAAATGATATTTTCGTGTCAAAAATGACACATTCTCAGTTTTTGGCGCGCGCGAAAGGGAAAATCTTCTTAGCGACTCGCCTAGCCACCATTGTGTCAGGAAACCACTTGACAGCCGAATTCATTGTGTCAGGTAGAACCCCATCTAGTGATACGAACCGGAGAAAAATTAACCTTACCGTATCGGTTTCTTCTTATTATCTCTACTCTCTTTACTCTCTCTCTCCCTAGATGAGCTTTTACCTGACACATTCAACTTAATGATTCTAAACGAGTTGCACGGTTTTTCCTTCCTGACACAATGAAATTGCCTCTTCAAAATTCGATGGGGGAGAACGATTTTCGACCCATTGTGTCAGGGTGATGCTTCATTGTGTCAGGGAACGCTTCGGGTTACGCGTGCCAAGTCTAGGCCCCCGCGCTTCCCCAGCTATTCGTCTTCATCGTGCTTCACCAGTCCGACCATGCGGGTCGCCCTCTTTCCTGCCGTGCGGACCTCTTGGAACTCGACGATGTCACCGTGGCTCACCAGCCCATAGTAAGCGGCCTTCCACATCCTTATTCCGTATCTTCCAAAATCCAGGTTTCGGCACAAATCGCGGTACGACATCTTGCCCCTGTTTTGGCGCAACTCGCGGATGACTTCCTTCTGCAAACGGCCTTCGACGTTATCGGCTTCGATGGGTTCGAGGTACGCGGCAGCTTGGTTACGGTAGTCTACCAGCGCACGAGCACGCTCCACGCAATCGTCGTCAATGATTGGAATGTCCAGGTCCACAGCGAAGTAGAGTGCTAGCTTCTTCAACAAGTCAAAGGAGCGCGGGTCGAGACCCTTCGCTCTTCTTGCAAACGCTTCGGATTCCTCGATACGGTACGTTCGCTGGTTGATGGCCTTGTCGATTAGTTCCTTGGTCTTCAATGCACCCGCTCTAAAATCCGGGTCGGAATAAGGTCCTGCTGGCTTCGGTTTCTCTGGCGACACGACGAAGAACATGCGGTCTTCAATTCCACTGGACATCCCCGCCAGCTTCGGCCAGTAACGGTTAAAGTTGCGGTCAGTGGTGCACCACAACCAGCCGAACGTGTAGGTGCCGCGTTCGAACGAGAAGTTATTTTTCCCGTTCGTCACATTGTTCCCGTAAGAAGCGGAGCCGTACCACGAAAGTAGGTCGGAACAGAATGAACTGCTTTCGATGCCAGCCTTGGAAACAAACTTGCCTAGTTCGTCGTTGCTCAAGATGGCGCGGCGGCAATTTGTTTTATACATCTGGATTCCGAAAACTTCCGGACTTCCTGCTTGGAACGTATACGTCTTGCCTTCCGCATTCTTAATGCTTTTCGTCATCTCAGAACAAATGCCTACCAGTTCGAAATACTTATGAGCTAATTCGCAGGAGGTAGACTTAAAAAACTCTCCGTATGGGCTGATTAATCCTACGAACAAATTCAAATTCGTGGGTTGTAGTTCGATGCCCACATTCATTGATAAAGAGTTCAACATCATCTGCATCGCAGGAACAAAGATAAATTCTTCAAACTTCGAAGAGGTGGCAACCGCTGGCTTCACAAGGTTTTCATAAATGCTGGTGCCTTGTACCGCCCAAAGCGGAAACTTGGGACGTACCGCGCCCTCGCTTGTGTCAATTGACACCGACAATTTGTTCGCATCCGTAGCAGCCGCTGCTTGCATGGATTCAGGCTGTTGATTCAAGACCAATGATTTGTCCTGCCCATCGCCATACGAATCCGCGTAGTGCTCAATTTCTTTCGTTACCAATGCTTCATCGAATTCAGTCGCGCCAGTATCAAAGTGCACGCGTGCCCACGCAAGTCCTGCTTCGACCAAGCCCTTTCGGTCGTAACCGCGATTCCACAAGCTGCCTAGTTCCGACATTAATGCGTTGTAGCGAGTGCCCAACTTGTATTTGCCGCGCTCCACGACTTCCTCGCGTGTCTTCGGCTTCTCAACCACTTGTGATTGTAGCCATTCAAGAAAATCGTCCGGCATAGGCAACACGTCATAATCTTCCACAATCTCGTATGGTTCCCCTGTTACAGGATGAACGGAACCGATTGAGGTAACGTACATGTTGTTGACACGGAACGAAAACAGCCCACCTGTTTTATCTTCACCAATGTTACTCATCGTCACGGTGCGCGGCGTTTGACGAAAATACCAGTGCCCTTTAGTGACGGTGCCCCCGTTGCCATCGGAGACTATGGAGCTACGCACCAACAAAGTCTTCGGGAAAGATTTACCTGTTTCTGATTCGTATTTGGAGCGCAGACTAACAGCGCCATCCTTATCGACAAAGCACAACCCACCCTCAACTTGCTGAGCGTACACGCATACGTTCGCATTCTTCTTGGTTCGGCCCCACTCGCGAATATGCGCCGGGTCTTTTGACATCATCGTAAGAGGTGACGGTAGGTCAACTGTCTTGCCCATCTTTTTGCCGTCGCGCTCATAATCCCACGGGAAGCACGGTGCAACCGGAACATTCAATTTCTCTACAAGTGGGAGCGCAATCGACTCGAAGAATGACGTGGCTGACGCGGCTTGGACATCAACAACGGCTGTGCTCATAATCTCCGGCTCTACTGCAACGGCAGTCTGTGCTGGCGCACTCGCCGCGTTCAGACGTTCAATTTCATCTAGCGTGGCTGTAACCACCGCTGGTTCCCAACGATAAAGACCTTTCAAGCTGTTTTCAACATCGATGCGTTTGAAGCCCCAACCAGTGAGTTTCGTGTATTCTTCTTTTGCTGCGGTCAACTGCTCAGGGGTATAGTTCGTCACTATCTGCGCGAGTGCACTCATTACTTTGTACCCCCGTCCAAAATTTCCGCGTCAACCGCGAGGTAGCCCTTTCGAGTCACCACGGATTTGAACTTCACTGTCGCGCCATTTCTCGGCGTACCGGATTTGATGTTCTCCTCGTGGAGGAAGTGTTTCAGTATCACCCCACCGTTATCCTGGTGGATGAAGCCGTACTTCTTCTCCGGGAACCACACATTCAAAATTCCTGTCGGTCTCATTTGTCGTCGTCCTTCGTCTCGCCTCTGGCAAGACGCTCATCACCTGCTTTCTTTTCGGCCTTGAGACTGTGCTCGTTCGCCGCGCTGCAATCTACACAAAAACCATTAGTCCTTCTTCTTCTCGTGATACGCCGCCAGCTTCGCGGCATCCTTTTCCGTCCACTGCGCTATGTTTCCGTCTCGATTGTCGAGGTGGAAACTTTTATGCCCCTTCGTGCGCTGGCATTCATGCGGAACATCTTTATAGTCCACTAAGGTTGCCCCACAAATTTTCTGCTCGTCTTCGTAAACCTTCGCCATAATCCCGCCAAAACTTCTCGATTACCGCCAGCTTGTGCGGGGGATTGTTCCCTGCGCGAACGGATTCACTACAGACACCGCTATTTTTACTGCCCAAACAGGCGCTTAACCGCAGCGCGAATATCTTCCAAAGAAATGTGACCGTCTTCCAGTTGCGCGACCAAACGGCCAAATTCGTTCGCATCATCAGGCGGACGAAGGGGGTCAAGATTACGAACGATTTTTAGGATGTGGCCTGACTTCGAAAGCAAATCAGCTTCGATAATCGAATGGAGAGACATTGCACCCCGGTAGGCGCTGGACAGAGTCGATGGACGCACGCCGCAGATGATTGCCAGCGTTGCCATAGGCACGCCAGCAGATGTCATATTTTGTTTTGCCATGTTAAGCGTGATTGAAGCCAATTCGTTTCTCCTACAACAATTTCTCGGCACCAAATGAAAATTGCAGAGCATGCTCTGCTGCTTTGAAAAGTTTTTCGGGATTTCCTTTGCCTAGGAATGTTCCGCCTTCGCCTAAGAAAATGGAGAAGCCAACGATGGGCGTTGGCCTCTCCCGGAATCTGCGCTTTCGCGCTCAATCGAACACCCCGGCAAAGGTTTAAGTGTTCGAAGACTGTGCTTCTAAATTTTTGGGTTAGAGGTCGAGAAAGTCACGTTCTCTTCTCCCACAAGAACCTGCGAATTGGGTCGCTGCTTTTATCTCTAGTGTTTTCAACATAAGTGACACAAAGTGCTCAGGACACTTTCTGTCATCGAAACTCTGGACTAACTAGTCCTTCCCCCGAAGGTGCCGCCAAAATTGGGTCGCTAAATGAAGACCGAGACCAGCCCCCCGCGCCTGACCCGGGAGCGATTCATCCTGGCTCGCCCCGCATCCGGCTCCCTGGTCGCATCGCGTGCCAATCTGGTGACGATTTGGCGACGATTCTTTTCGCTCCGGGCATCGGTCGGTTTACGCGGGCCAACCAAACGACCGACGCCAGACAAATCGCGCTTGTCTTCTTAGCGTGGATGGAGAAGCACCCGGACAAAGCGAAAGACAGTTGCAACCTCGCGCTGTTCTCGGCGCTACTCGACGCGAAGTTAGCTGGAATGGAACCGACTGGCACGCCCGCATCGGAGTCGCCAGCGCAATGAACGTATGAAGCTGAGCGCAGGCAGTTCCGACAAGTCACTCGCAAGCGGACTGACCCGCCAGCAACTGGCAGTTGCCCCCTTCTTAGTTCCGTGTTCGAAAGCCGTGCAAACCATCCGGCCAAGTGCCTTTGAATTTTGGGTCGTCCTGTGACATCTGAACGGCTTTCATGCCGAGCAGATCGGCGTGATACTGAACCCACGCTTCTCTAAGATTCTCAAGAAACTCAGAGATCGTCTCGTCCTCGTCCGGCTGGCGATACGCAGGCATCCAGAAATTTAGTCCGATGCCCTCTTTTGTGACTGCTCTTGGGTTCACCGAGAAATACACAATGCGGTCAATGTGTGAATAGACTTGGGTCCCATCCGGCTTTCTGGATTGGAGCGTGCGGGCGAGGAAACCCAACACGTCCTCAGGAGGAAAGGACCGAGGCGAATCATCACAAAGAAGCAGAATCCCGCAAGCGTTAGCCAGTTTCAGGACAGCCTTTGTAGTCTTGATCTGCTTGTTAGCGTTTTCCAGTTTCTTCTTCCAAGGGGCCATATGCAATTTCAGCCAATCCTGTTGGCATGTAGGAGGTAGTTTTCTGAGTTCGATTTGAACTGTCCCATACGCAGGCCCGATCAAACGTCGCTGAACCCAACTATCGAATAGCTTTTTCAGTTTCACCCTATCGTTCTCAGTGAAGGCATCCCGTTCGACGACCTTTAATTCTGCGACGGCGAGTGGCTTACGGAAGAGATAATCGGCGTTCTTGAGCGGATTGTTGTTCGAGATGAGCTTGCTGACCAATTCGCCGCCGTACTTGATGACGAATTCCTCGAACGTCTTCTCAACTGGAATTAGCACAAAGCCTCACTGATAACGTCCAGGTGCGCCGCCGAAGTTTTAGTTTTGACTCTTCATCATAAATTGCCCCAAAGTCAACTGCTTCTCACCGAACTCTTGTTGCAAAGGTGTCGGCACATTGCATTTCGTATCCGTCAAAAACAAGCAACTCTTGAGCGAATCACGTAAGTTCTCTTTGTTCGTGTTGTCAAATCGCTCCACGATGTCTTGAGCAATCGATTTGAGAAAATTGTTTGCCAGATCATCGGGAGTCATTGCTAAGTACAGTCCGCCTCCCATAAACGTCTTGAAGGCCGCTCCGTTCAGGCTGAGAACGTACATGCAGGCATAAGGCAAACCCTCTTTGTGGTCCATGCATGAGATCAGCACCACTACCTTGCTAACGTCGTCCTTCGTCGCTACTGCGAACGGTCTCGAAACGCTCAATTTCTTCTTCAAGGCTTTGCCAATCGGGTCTGCCGTCTCCTGTGAGACTACGTAGATTAGAAAATCCTCGTCATGTTGTTGCTGTGGAATTGCGGGGGCGACAAAAAGGAAGGCAAGAGCAGCAAGTACAGCCAGTAGTTTTCGCATGTGACCTCGCTGGAAGCGGGGAGTGACTAGAGCCGATGCTATCACAGGCGATTCACGGAGGTCACACGACCATTGTTGTATAATACATCGCAAGCATAAATTCGAATGACGGACAAGAACAACAAACCAGTCGTGAATTTCGCAATACTGCAAAGTGTGGAAGAGTACGTAGAAAAGAGCGGTAAGTTCCGCACCAACTGCGCTTCCTTCAAAATCCCCGGACGCGATTCAGGCGGCGCTAGCACCGTCTACATTCCGTACTGCGATAAACAGCGTTTTGACTTCGGACATCAGTTGAATGAATACCGGGCCCACGGCGTCTTCAAACCACCGGAGATAGGGAAGCCTTTTCATATTCCAGACTTTGTCGTGTTCCGCGAGCATTTCCACGACATTCATTGCCCCCGACCTTGTCGTGGTTATCGCAACAAGACGGTCGTCGCTCTGTTTGACACAGTTTGGTCGGGAATTTTCGGTGCTAAACTGCACCAAATGCCCGCCGACAATCCCTCAGCGCCGCCGTCCGTTCTGAAACAAGCCATCAATGCCGTACCAGCGGTGAAGTATGCCCTTGGTGTGGGCGGCATCATTGCGGTAATCGCCATCGTTCGGGGTTTCGGAATTGATTTTCGGGTGGCCCTTTGGGGAACGGTCGTGATGCTCGTGCTGATGACCGTGCTCTTAGTATTTGCCAAGGCTTCAGCGAGTCCGCAAAGCGCATTCAAAGGTCCGGCCTTCATTCTTACGTGGTTCTCTCTTCTATTGTTTATGGCGACAGCCACTGTTTTGTTTCTCTCCGTTTTCTTCGGTACGCCCTTGGATTTGCGGACTCTACTTGCACCAGTCCACGCGGGGCAGACGCCGCCCGTAGAAAAACATGGAACCGCAGAAGTCTTGCCTACCACGACAGATAGGGCTGATGTGACTGTTAAACAGGCTCCGAGTCAGACGGTAACTGCAACAGTCGGCCACGAGAATAAGAAACTCAGAGCGAAGATCGGTGATCTGATAACAGAAGGTACGAAAATCAGAGACAGGGCACCCATTTATGTGGGAACTCCGATTCGCGTCAACGGCGAACCTGACGTGATGGCTGAGTGGACGGCATGGACCGCGAAGGTCGAACACTTGCTCAACACCAATTTCGACTCAGCAGAAGTTGCCAAGTTCCGCTCTCTCGATGACCCCAACACATCGCTAAACTCCAAGATTCATGGAGAAATTAAGTATCTGGAACAGTTGTTGGATAAGGTCGGGCAGGAATCGCACGCATCAATGCCTACCACTCCCTCGGGCAGCATCGTCAACAACGGCGGCGTCATCAACAATCCGACGATCAACAACGCCGCTCTGCCCAAGGCTGGCATGTTCGAACTTACCGAGGATAGGCGAAACGGTTTCTTGAAACTCTTATCCGCTCAGACGGCTCCTCGGGACACCGTGAGAATTGGATGTACGAGTTGGAGTGAGAAATCATGCGTTGCCGCTGGGAGGTTCTTGTTGTTAAGCGAGGCTGGTTGGCAGATAGAAGAGAACAAGGTATTTCGGTTTGAGCCTCAAATACCGATTGTGGGAGTTGCTATCACGACCCGTGCCCCTGCCGACGAACCGAAGGACCCGCTCCCGCCTCACATGGGCAGGTGGCGCTTGATGGATGAGAGCCACAAAACCATCTATTGGGCTTTCCACTCGATAGACATTCCAGTCGGCGGTGCGACCGATAACACTTTGAAAGAGGGCACCCTCGGAATCTACTTCGGTTCGGAACCGCAATAAGGGACTTCGACGAATCCGAAAGTATTTCCGAGTTGTCCTTGGGAAAGCCCGCTACTTTGCGGGCTTTTTTCTTTAGGGGGTATCCGCATCGTTATAGCGCCGCGATCAGCGAATCCCTTTGAAGAGGTCTCCTGGCTTCACACGCAGCCCTCTCGCTAATTTCTTGGTGTTAATCATAACAGCCCGCCTGGCTGCCCCAGTCATTAGGGCTTCCGCGACTTACGTGCTGCCAGAATCTTCTCACGATACTCTGCTCGTGTTTCTGCGACGGCGGCGAGGACTGCTTCCAACGAAGGCATCTTGCCCTCACGTTGCAACTTCTCCACCTCTGCCTTGAACTGGGTTGGTCCGAACTTAGGTTCGCTCATTCGTCCCTCCTAACGCGGCCTTGTACAATTCCTCCGGTGTCTCAGTCGGCGCTGCGATTTCGACGTAGCCGCGTGTGGTCTTGGTTTTCATGATGGAGGAGGAGGAAAGCGCAGCAAGCGACAGCCTCTTCGCTCTTTCATGAAAGCGGGTCTTGTGCTGTTCCGTGTAAACCAATTCAACCTGTAGTTGCGAAGTTAGCTCCGAATGCTGCACAGGATGCTGACGGATTTTATCGAAGGCTTCCTTAATCCGGCGCTTCGTCTCTTCCAACCCACGGCCCGTCTGAATGGGTGCGCCATTCTCCGAGACTCTCACCGTGGCAGTGGCGGTAGGACTGTTGCCGCTCGCCTCAAACGCGTTTTTCGATTTCACTTGTTCCTCCCTAGTTTTCCGACTGGTCTCCTCAAATCTTGGGGAAGTGCAGCCCCGAGTTTCTTCCGTTCCTCCACGCTCAGTTTCCGAATGCCCTTCGCCAGCAGCACGCCAATTTCATCCAGCGTCATTGGTTCCATCAGTTGATGACCTCCCTCGGCGTTTCCTCGGCCTCGTTCGGCTCGATGTCCCACACGATCTCGTGGCCCAGAATCTGCATCACGCCGGACATCGACGTATGGAATCCGCCCAGCTCTTCCGAATCTCCCCACAACAGGAACAACGTGTGGACCAGCGTGCCCAACTTCATCCGAGGCAGGTCACCCACTTCGCATCCGAGGAAGTTTCCGAGTCTCTTCTCCAAACGTGCCCGAATCTTTTCTGCTGCAAGTTTCTTATCCACGGCCCTTCCTCCTTCGAAAAGCCTGTTCGATCTTTTGGCGGACAGCGGCTACACCTGCGCCATCCTTCGCGGTCTTCGTGCTCATCAAGAGACCTCCTCGATGCTTTCTGTATGGAATTTCGCCAGCTCCAAGCGAACCTTGTGTTGGCAGAGTTCTCTCGCAGGAAGGACGCAGGCTGGTGGTTGACCGGGAATATCGGCACAGAAATGGACGAGTGTTGGGTGATCAGCGGTCGCTGCCTCGACGTAAAGCAGACGAGCGTTTGCACCGTGGAGAATGAAGTCGACGAGAAGTTCCAGTGCGCTGCCATTACTCATGGTTGCACCGCCAGACCGTCGTTCTGGATGCCTTCAAGAATCGCCCAGATGTAGCGATGCTCCACGGCTACACCATTGCCAAACCATTGGGCATCTGAAGGGAGATTTTCTTCGATCCAAGACTGAGCAGACCGCGTTACAGGAGTAAGAAGGAAAACTGAGCCGTGGTTCTCACAACGGAAATCAGGCCCAATTTGCGTGGGCGAAGTGCCTGAAGATTGAAACGCGTCGATCATGACTTCTCCTTTGCATCAAGAAGGAGTCGCCAAGAAATTTATGGGATTCGGAAGTAAGGTGGGTTTTGCCCCTACACTTGGCCGTATCCGCCATTTCTGGCGATAGCACCGTGGCCTTTTTTTTTGGCTCGGTTGCTGGAGCGCAGATCGCACGCTCGCTCTTGATACTCCTAAAAGGATACCACATTTGGGGAAATGCGGTCCGAGAAAGTGCGACGGCTATTACTGGAACCGAAAGAACGGCGCACATCGGGCGAGAACAAACGCGAGTTCGCTGAAATTCTCACGCGGCATTGGCTGGAGTTTGAACAGCGGAGAAAACGATGACCGGCGTTCATCAACTAGAGGCAGAACCGGCAAGTCTGCTCGGTCGAAGGAGCCGACGCCGTCATCTAATCAGCTCCATGCGAGCTTCAGGAGGTAGGCTCTTGTGATTTTGCGAGGAGGTCTTTAGCCTCCTTGGCTTCCTTGCTATTCGGCGCCATGGTGATGCACTCATTGAGAAGGGCGTCCGCGACCCTCTGCTGTCCGTGCGCCAAGTGCTTCCTTCCAGCCCAATAAGCCAGGCCCGCTCCGAGCGGGTACTCCTTTGCGGCTAGGGTCCACCATCGCTGCGCGCCTGCCGAATCGCCGCTCAGATACGCAGCCTCTCCAAGTAGGTCGAGGGCTCTGGCGTCCTTTATCGTTTCGCCCCTAAAAGATTCAAGCATGGTCTTATCGCCACCCAGCACGGCGATGTAAGCGGACAAGGATCGATAGGACGCATTTCCGGGTTCAAGTTTGAGGATGAAATCGCTGTCGACTTTTGCCTTGTTTAGGTCGCCATAGCGGGCGTTTAGCAAGCTCCGATAATACCGTGGCTCTGGGTTCTGTGTTACGTCGTATTTGACGGTCCAGTCGGCCAGCACGAGATCATGGTCGGATTGGGTGTTGAGATTGAGAAGGTAGGTGCTCTGGTCGCTATCCAAACGGTATCGCCAGGATGTCCACACGGCGGGGCCGGACTTATCGGAATCCAAGAAAGTGAGCGCCCAGCTCCAACGCAACCAGTCCCCTTGTGCGAAATAGACCTGCCCTATCTGATAATGCGCAAACGCCCGGACTTGGTAATCGCTGTTGGTCTTCGCAATGTCCGTGAGGATTGCAATCGCCGCCGGAATGTGGCCCTTCTCTGCAAGGGCGGCCGCGCGGTCGATTTGGGAGTCTATCGGAGTGGGCACGGCAATGAAGGTCACCTGGGACCGGACGCTAATCTCCCCGGTTTTTAGCTGCAGTTGATAGGAGCCCGGGCGCAGGTATGGGGTCACGACCTCCAGAGTGGAGGGACCGATGAATTTCGTTTCGCGCACCTGGAGACCGCCAAAGTAGACGATGGCATCAGGCGAGAAACCTGCCCCATAAACCATGACCCTGCTTCCCGGAGTCGTGGCTCCGGATTTGGGCTCAACGGCGGTGAGCTGGGGAGCATCGGGCCCGCGGGCCGATAGAGTGAAAAGGCTCAGCGGGAGTAGAGAAAGTAACAGGTATTTCCTAGGGTCGCCGATTTGTCGCATTTGGCTGCCCCCTTTCTGCATCAATGACATGCTGGAGACCCGAGTGAGTTACACTTCACGTCAATATTAACCCCGGTGTAAACAGTCGGTACTCCTTGGGCGTTGGTCACGGTCGTTCTGATCTGAAGGGTGTGAGTATTGCAATCATTGGGAGCAAAATATGCCGTTGCAATCGCCTGAAAGGTTTGGTTGCCTGCTCCACGTATGCCGCCAAGTGATCCCCCCGAGCAGGCCGCGTTCGTGAATGCACTATCATAGTTGATTGGAGTACATGACACCTGACATGTGCTGCAGTATTCCGTCATATTATAATTGTCGGTGAGTGTGACTTGCTTGGGACACGGCGGTATCTGAGGACCGTTGCTGCCGGTCCAGGTTGCCGTACAAGCGCCCGTGGTCACGCTGAATGGGTATGTGGCGAGGAGATTGCTGCCATAGCTCGCCGAAAGCGTGAGATCAGCGCTCCCGTTGCTTTCGGCACCCCCCGTAATGTTAACGGTAGTCGTTTCAGGAATCTGCATCGTGATGTTCCCGCTTGTGCCGAATGTGGCCGTGCCGGTCCCGCTCTTGCTGATCGCGAGGGATACGTTCGCTGATGGGGTGACTGTGATGTGAACACTTGCAGTACCGCCTCCGACGATAGGGTCAGGCGAGAAAGAGTCAATCGTCACACTGGGCGGCGTGATGGTCCCTCCCGCCTGCGCGGGGCTGCCGGGAGTGATGTCGGCATAGCAGGACTGGCGCGAACCCAGCGGACAGTCAGTACCCGGCACGATCAAAAAAGCGTCTGCGATGGCGGTGAACGTTCCCGGTGCAACCCCGTTGAAGTTCCCTATCCCTTGGGAAGTCGCGACGTTGCTGTTACCGCTGCTCCAGTCGACGTGTTCGAGGCTGTTGTTATGATTCGAGACATCCTGCCAGACGTTGTTCTGCCCAAGAGCAAGGGCTTTAAATGTGGCAGTGCCACCTACGGGTGCGGTGGAATTCGAGCCCTGAACCTGGAAAGAGCTATAGCCGAAGCAAGTGGGGCATGTCGTCCCGCACGTAGCGGTGGACACATTGAAAACTCCAACACCAACTGCAACATTGATGGATTCTGGGTAGCCTAACGAGCCAGATAAGACCACGCTACCATGGGTAACGTCGGGAGGAATCGTGTTTCCATCAGGGTCTGGCTGCTGCATCATGATCACCTCACTCACATTGAACATCGTTGAGGCATCCGCTTTCAAGTGGACCGGGTAACTGTATTGACCACCGCCGAAGAAGAAGGTGACGCGCAGGTCCTGGTCATTCTCGGCTAGGTTGAGGAGGCTGATCATGGTGTCATTGCCGTTGGAGACGTCCCAGGCTTTCAGGCCTTTAGCATTACTTTGACCCACAGCTTTCATGTCGGACTCGAAAACATAGGTATTGGTCTGGTCGATGCTGCCGCTGGCCATAAGCAAGTCACTTGGACCGCCCTCATATGAAAAAACGAGATTGAGCGTCCCCGAGAAAACCGGAAGACTGGCATCCTTCAGAAACTCTTGGGTGCTCCAGTGTCGCGCTTGCCCGGAGTTCAAGGCGAGGGCCTGTAGGTTGGTGACTTTGACTTGATTGCCTTCCATGTAGTAAGCCGTGGGCTTTACCAAGACAGGCCGCTCCGTGGTGTTGCGGAGGGCGAAGTAGATTCCGAACTGTGTGCTTGAGGGGAATTTCATCATAGGATCGGGCGCTCCTATCATGAGGCCCACGCTAGAAACAGTGACAGTCGAAAGTTTCGCATCGGGTTGCGGTAGAGCGAAAGGGACTTGTGCAGAATAACCCTCACTGGGATTTTCAAGGCCTCCCGCGAGGACGATATCTTTCTCTGAGCCTTCGTATTTTACTCGAATGCCGCCCGATGTGCCTCGACTGTCTCCGAGCAAATCCAGGACTCGTGTTTCTTTAGGCCGAAGCTGAATAGCCCTTTCACTCTCAAGATCTCCGTGCTCCGACAAGACCTGGACTTGAACCTCGTGCGCACGCCGCGCGATGTTTGTCAGAGCCAAGAATCCCTTAACGCCAGGGTCTTCTTTCCACCACAGACCTTCTTTTACGCTCGCTTTTGCCTTCGCATGCTCGGCATGTTTCATCGCATTAGTCGTGCGTAATTCGAAATTGAAATTTAGACTGCGCTTGGCATCTCGATTCTGAACCATTGCGCTCACGGCTCCCGGCCAGTGCCAGACATATTTGACGTCGGCACTCCCATACTCTGAAAAGTGGGTTTTGATTTCGTCCGGGGCGGCGTTTAACGCTTCAATTATGTCGATGGAGGAGACACCAGCGGGGCCGAGGGTGACGGGAGGCAATTGATACTCGGTGCCGTCGGCAGCGTAAAGGGCCGGTGTGACCGGAAGCGCCGCATTTTCGAGAAAGTTCGTGACGATTAGCATGGGTCTGAACGTGTGGTCGACCCGCCAGTAACCGCCCTCCAGTCGCTGCTCGGAGAGGGGCGCCTTGTAACTTGTAGGCGGCTGCGGGGAGGAGCTTTGCGGTGTGTGCGAACGTTTCGGTTGCAGGCGAAAGGCATCATTTGCCCCCACGGAAACCAGGGTCGATGCGAGGGCGGTAAGGATGGCGAGGCTGGCGGTTGCGAGCCCCCGATTTCGATTTGAATGGATAAACCCGGGCATCCTCGAAACGTAGCTTTTCAACATGATGTACTCTCCCTTTTGCTTCTACAGCAAAAACTAGAACCCTGGTGAAACTCCTAGTTCGAACTGCTTGGCCTGCCACGCTCGTCGATGACGGAACTCGCCATTCCAGGTGGCAGGACCTGAAGAGTTTTGAGGAACTCGATCAGGCAGTCGCGGTCGTAGGGGCTGAGGGCTTCGAAGGCTTGGCGCGAGGTAAAGGCTTCGCCGGAGTGGGCGAGGATGGCTTCGCGCATGGTGGTGAACTTGCCGTGATGCATGAAGGGACCGGAGTTGGCAGTTCCCCAGAGCTTGCGGGTGACGAACTTGGTGTTTCCTTGGAAGAAAGCGGCAGAACCGCCGGGTTGATTTTGGTCGAGCGGCTCGGCGTTGGGGTCAGTTGGGCCACTGGTTATGTTGTGGAGTTTCAAGTCGGTGAACGCAGGAACCCACACGACTCCATGTGCGTCGGGCTCTAGGCGCGGGCCAGGAAGTTCGTCGCTGGTGAGGTCTACGGCGAGCGGAGTCACGTCGGAGACGCGGAGGTTACCTGAAGGGTTGTAAGGATTCGGTTCTGAATAAATCCAGCCCTTGTTTGTCAGTGGCAGTTTGAGAATGTGGCAGTTGGCGCAGCCGATATCGGAAAAGCGCTGTTCCCCGATACGTACGGCTTTTTCCACTTGCGGGTCGTTGGAAATGACGCGACCGGGAACGGGAAGCGTGGCCTGATAGAGCGTGACGGCGGTAACGTCTGCCGTTGTCAGTTCATTGACGAAGCCATCACCATCTTCGTCGATGCCCAATCCGAAGCGTTCTTCCGCCTCTATGCCGTGATGCTGGTTAAAGGCGTTGACGGTGAACTGACGGAGGGAAATCACTGCGCCAGCTTGATGGAACGGCATGATGATCAAACTAGGAGGATGCCTTGCGTCCGGCGAAACCAAACACGGGGCGGGCAGTCCTTGAACCCGGGAGGTATCCCATGTTCCATCCACGGAGCGGGCTAGAGTGCCAAAGGAAACTCCCTTCGTGACGAGAGCCTTGGCAGCTCCCGGAGGGGTTGAGTCTCGAATGGCTTGAAGATCCGCGGTCATCTGACGGGCGAGCATTTCGATGAACCCGGAGCCGTTCATGCCGATGGTCTTGCGTTCGTTGGCAAAATTCTGCTGGGTGACGAAGCTACCGCGCTCGTCGAGAGCGCCTTTGGTGGTCAGTGCATCGTTGTGATTGAAGGAAATGAAATCGAAACGTTGGCCGAGAACAAAAACATTCGTTACGCGGTCTCCCCCGCCCCCTGTGGACGGAAGATTATGGCAACCGGAGCAGGAGTTGGCGTCCGGGCCGGAAAGACGATTGAAATTGAAAGGGAAGACGAGCGGAGTGGAAGGATCGGAGAGCTTGGCGCCGCTTGCCGCGCCTTTTGAAAGCGGACGACCAGCGCCTTCCTGAACGGTCCAGCGCGCGGTGAACAGTTTTTCGCCAAAGGCAATGAGTTGGGAGATAGAACGTTGGTATTCTTCGCCGTCTTGTAAGTGGCGGGGAACACCAACTTCGCTACCGATCTGCGAAGCTGCGTCTTGTGCCTTTGCGACGAAGGCGAGCGAGCAGAAGAAGACTGCAGCGGCCAACGAAGTTGGCCACTTGCGAGGACCGCGCATGGGACCTCCGGTAAGCTGAGTCCACGGACCGTTCGAGTTTAGTTACTGTCTGAGTAAATGACCGTGTGCCATAACCGACAGCAATCTCAACTACGTGTCCGACTCTAGGAAAACAAGGTTCTAAGGGCAAGGACTAATACTGCGCCGCTCGCGCAAAAGCCGCGCAGTTTGCGTGTCTTTACGACCTTGCGAGAGCGGCCTTGTGTCCGTGTATCATTCGGGGCCGATTCATATTTAGATTTCCAACCATCCGCCCTGTGTCTTGTGCATCTAAGGGTTCAAGAGCCACACTAAAGCGGAATTCCTCCGGGGAAGAGCCACAAGCACGTTTAATCGCGCGGGCGAAAGAACTGGCAGACTTGAAGCCCACCCCAAAGCATATTTCCTTGATCGCCAGTGTAGGCTCAGACGCGAAAAGATTTCTGACCCTTGCTAGAAGGATTTCTTGTCGGAGTCGCCTGAAGGTTCCACCGGTCGCTGTACTGACTGCTTTCTCGATTGTTCGTCGGCTGACCTGCAAGTTTTTCGAAATATCCAGAAGCGTTTTCGAAGGGCTCTCGCGCAAACAAATGGATATCTCTTCAAAAAGTAGTCTCGGATCGTAAGACATGACCAATCCTCCTATATTCCGATCAAACCAGCGTAGTGACGAGAAAAGTGGACTGCGTGATTGATCTGAACACCAAATGCTTTTTTCGGTTGCGGGCGGGGCGGTGGAGAAATTGCGGACTTCGCTGCGGTTCCGGAGGCGTAGCTGAGGTTGATGCGGCTGCCGGTTCCAGCGAAGGCTTTGACGACGACGGTGTCGGATTCGTCGTGGGAGCCAGAACTGCGACGGGCGGTTCTTGTGAGAGTGACGTCGGTGATAGCATTGCTACCGCCGAGAGGGTTGAGGGAATGCTGGAGAAGCAGCACCGCCTGGGGACTGGACGTGGCGGTTTGCTGAGCCGCAGCGATAATGGAAGGCAAGAAGGAAATGGAGACAAGAAGGAAGAGCCGAGCCACTCGCATAGGGCCTCCGAGGCGTAGTCCACGGACCGTTCGAGGCATAACCGGTAGAACCGTGGAGGCCGTTAGTTACCGTCTGAGAACGTGACGGTGCTTTGGTTGGTTTAATGATTTAGTGTAATCAAATCAACTGAGGAAATCCTTTAAAGATGAATCGGGTAATTCCCTGAGGGAAGTACTATCGAAGTACTAAAGGACGCGTTCGCTCAGAAACGGAGTATTGATCGATCAACGTCATTTCCGAGCAACGATAGCACTGTTCTGTGGCTCTCCCTTAAAGCTTCGCCTTTCACTCCTTGGCAGCGAATGTGTTCACAAGCGAAGGCCAACGCTCATCAATCTTTTCAAGAATGAACACGGCATCATCAATAGCTCTGTCCACGAAATACCCTTCGCCATGTTCGGTTTGTTAGGGTCCATGTCGATCAGTTTCCGCGCAGCCAGAATGGTTGCAGCAAACAGGATGGCGAATTTTCTTTCTTCAGTCATTTCACCGGCCTATACGTCGTCCTGTATCTCGCCTCCCGGCATGCCCAGACCATTTGCCAGTAGTTGCTACGGGCGTTAGGGTCGGGGTTCAGGTCACGCGGAGAAATAGACAACACCTCGACTGACGGTATTCCTGGCTCAGGAGCCTGCAATATTTTGTCGATCAGATAATCGTAAAGCTCGGTCTCTTCCTGACAGTCGGGGCACTTCATTTTTATCTTGCTGCAACAGTCGTGGTGGCTTGGCGTTCGTTCAGGCCAGATCACGCGGAAATGATGTTCGCAATTGGGGCACATGAACGAATCGTAGCTTGGCATTTGGAACTCCTGCATCGTGGCTTTGTGCAGGTAGGAGAAGCGGGAACAGCATTTTACTTTTTATGGTTTCACAAGTCCATGAAGAGTTTGACCGTCACCGGACCACCATTCGGCACTTGTTTGGTGAGCGCGTCATACAAGCAAGTGATTACTTGACACGCTCCCGCCTTGGGTATCCAATGCACACATTGGCGATAGGACCTCGGGCCTACTTTCTCGAAAATCTCAACAAGTAAGGAGACGGCTATGAAGAAAACCTTGATAGGGTGTTTTCTCGGCCTGCTTTCGCTGGTGAGTGCAGCAGGGTCGCAAGCCCAGCAGACCGGCGGGACTGAGAAAGCTGTCGCGGCATTAGAAGAAAAGTGGCTTCAGGCAATAAACACAAATAGTCCTGATTTGCTCGCACCTCTGCTGGCCGACAAATTTGTCAGCACTTCGCCTGAGGGAAAGGTGACTGGCAAAGCCGAGGCGCTGGTGGAAGTAAAGACTTTTGAGAAGAACAGTGG
>Ga0137394_10000462_pt1 | contig 28548 bp, 33 predicted proteins | sample czobulk116metaG_FD_108278 | JGI IMG/M metagenome (GOLD analysis project Ga0137394, IMG submission 108278) | Vadose zone soil microbial communities from Angelo Coast Range Reserve, California, USA - czobulk1.16 metaG | ecosystem: Environmental > Terrestrial > Soil > Vadose zone | place: USA...
GCGTAACGCGGCAATCTCCACGCGCAACTGGGTATTCTCCTGTGTGAGCGCCGCAATCGTCGAGCGCAGACCTTGCTCCGACGAAAACGGGAACGCCTTAAAGACGTTCTCCGCGTAAAATCCAGGAATGGCCACTACCCCTCCGGCTTCATACTGATCAACCACTGCGTCACCGCTGGCGCCATCACGTCCGGGTTCCGGTCAGGATGGACGAGCGTCATGAGATACCGCCACTGGGTCATGGTCAGGGGAGATCGTGGATCCTGAGCCACGCCAGACCCCTGACTCCCGAAGATACCGCGTGCATCCTGCCGGCCTCTGGCATACCCATAGCGATACCCCACAGCGTACGCCTCTTGCATCGTCGGGGGGAACTCTCGGGGATCCTGCACGCCCGCCTGCCGAAACTCCCAGCCAAACATCAGGAACCCTCCGGCAAGACCTGCAGCTCATCCTTGCGGCACACCCAGCAGTCGGCACGCCGCACACCCGGCTTCACACAATGCCAGCGATGCGATTGCAACCAGCTCTGCCAGACATTGTAGTGGATCCCGCGGTCCATCAGCCACTCGCGCTTGTGCGCATCGCGCTTACGGCCCATGAGCGAGAGATAGCCCGCTTTCTTCATACCCGCGGGGCGACGCTTGAAGAATTTGGCGCTGAGTTTGTTGCGATGGGGAATGGCGGCAAGGGGAATGAGGCCACGCTGCACCGCCACAGCGAGACGCAAGCGGCGGGCATTCATCCAGGTCCGGCACCCCAGACAATAGTGGAACCCAGGCAAGGCCAGAGCCTTACGGCAGACACACATTCTGGGCAGTCCCAGGGCACGTCTAAGTTGATGGAATGACAGCGGTTTGACGGCAGGCAAGACGTTGTGCGCCTCACGCAATAGGGGATAACGCCAAGCATATCAGGTGTTTATCTCGCTGGCAAGAAAAATCTTGCCACCCCCCTTGACATTCATTGACATTGTCAATATAATATACCATAGAAAGGAGGCACACCAATGCAAGCATGGGAACCAGCAGCCAAAGCCGCGCGAGAGCGAGATCATTATACCTGCCAAGATTGCGGCTCACAGGGCAAGCCTGGCACCAGAAAAAATAATATCCATGTCCACCATCTCGTCTGCACTCGCGATGGAGGAACGCACGACCTCAATAATCTCGTGACCCTCTGCCAGCCATGCCACACCTGGAGGCACAGAAAATATGGGTCGATCGGAAGGCCCCCATACAAAGACTCAATGACCGGGGAAGAGCTGAAAACCATCCGACAGCAATTAGGTCTGTCTCAGGCCGATCTCGCCAGGATTCTGAAGATTTCCCCTGCAGCTATCTGCCGATGGGAAAAGGGGAATAGAAGTATTTCAGGCATGGCAGATAGCCACATCAGAAAATACCTCATGCCATCTATTGACAATGTCACCGGATAGGTATATATTGAGTTGTGACAGCAGGGAGAGACCCGAAACCCCACACCAGGAGAGAGATCATGTCACAGGTCATCACCTATCAGTCGCCCACAGGCCGGACCATCGCCATCTGTCAGCCCCATATCGCCACACTGAAACAGCAGGATCAGTGGCCGGTAGACGCAACCGGGCAGGAGTATTGCACCGTGTCACACGGTCTGCACCAGGGGATATGCGATTATTGCGAGGACTCACGATGACCTATGAGACGTTTGCCATATGTGCCGGCGGGTGCGGTGAGGAGTACGAGAAAGATGTCATGGCCAAGGATGGCAAGGCATTTTATTGTGATACGTGTCAGCAGGCGAGAGCGTTCGTGCAGATCAAAACGCAGTGGCAAGCCTCGAGGGGTACTCGGTTGATCCTTGAGGCCGAAGGCCTGACGATCCAGAGCCCTATCATTGACCTGACCAACGAGAGAATCGCGGCACTCTGGATCCGCACGCTGAAAGATGAATATCTCCGCCTCAAGGACTCGACACCAGAGCATACACACCACCATCTCGTGCAACTCTCCGAGACGCACTATGCATGCCCAGGTGGAATGTAAGAACATCACACGGGCGCTGCGGCGCCCAGGCTGAAATGGGAGCGAGGAAACCGGCGGCGCTCCTGCCGGTTCACTGGCGCACGGTGCTGCTTCAATGGGGCCTCGCTCCCAACTCCAGCCTACCGAGACACCACCTGATCAGACTGCGGCGTGAACAGCAGTCCATAGGTCAGCACCTGAAACCCACTATCCACGCGCACGCTGCCCACCAGCTCCCCGTCATCGTTCATGCCGGTCAAGACGAGAGTCCTTGAGCCGGCCGGGGCCTCGATCGGCAGGCGTCGAATGCGACCATTCGACCATAGCACAGGGACGTTGGAACCGTCGGGAAGGAAGCACATCCCAACAATCTCAAGCGCCTTATTAATGTCCACCGGAGAACATTGCGCCCCGGTCGACAGGACAGGCAGGACGATAAACCCATGCGCCAGAGTCGCCTTAATCGGATAACTCACAAACTCTCCATTCGCCAGCTTGGCCGTCGAGCTCCCCACAGCAACACCCGTCGTGGTCACCGCAACCAGAGAGGTCCATTGTCCAGGGGCCCCTTTGATCACCGTCTTGCTCCCATCCGGCTTCCATACCACCGCCTGGCTCGACTCATCGATCCCATACACCCGACCCTGCGTATCGATGCCAGTGCTTTCGCTCCATTGGCCATCAGTGACATTCAGGAAGGCGACCGCCTGCGGATTGGCCCAACGCATGGCGCTACTGAGTGGCTTGCCCGCCGCGGCATCGAAGCGACCGCCGAACCCGCTCGTCACCCCATGGGTATTTTGCCCATTGGCCACACTACCATTGGCCTGATCACGCGTATACAGCAGGGTCAGGGCCCCGGACGCATCCCACTGTGCCGCAGCCGAGACGCCAGTGCTGAGAAAGACATGCCCCACAGCCACCAGGCCTTTCGCCTCACTCCAATGCGTGGGCCGTCCCCCATACCCAAGATCCTGCATCGGCATCAGCACCCCGTCTTTGTACATGATCGGCTTGCCCGCCGAGACACCCAGCACCACCCCATCGTCGTTGACATCCGAGGGAGTCAAGAGCCCAAGGACCGTTATGGTATATGACGATTGTGGATACCCGTGAACACTCGTGAGCAGCACAAGACCTATGACGACAGTTGCGCACCATCGACCCATGGACCATCTCCTTTGATAGACGCTGAATAACACAAGCGTGTTGACGTGCGACGATTTTTCTTGACATCATATGCACAGTTTACTATAGTCATCAGACTAACATAAGAAAGAATCTTTATGATTCGGAGGGAAACATGCTTGGAGTCTACCACGTGGATAAATTACGAGTGCAAATCGCGATGTCGCCAGCGCTCGTCCAGAAGATTGATACCTACCGGATGAGCCTGATTACTCAACCATCACGAAATTTTATCATTGCAGAGGCGTGCGTCGAATACCTAAAAGCACGCGGCTTTGAAGTGCAGTTCATCGAAGAGCCCCAGCCCTCATAAGGCATAGGTGCCCTGAGAACCGCTGCCAACGGTTCCCAGGGCGTGTCGATCATCCTTAAGTCTGGGCAGACACAAGGGATATGGACCGACTCTCACAACTGTACCACATATTGTCGCGCAAGTCAAAGGTTCCTGAAGGACGCACCCAAAGCCGTCAGCGACCGCATGTCCGCGAGCCGTGGCGGCTTTTTTTGTGTCTGTGGAGGGGAGATGATCCTACAACCGATTCCGAAGAAAGATACCCGCCTCCAGGTCCGCATTCCACACAAGCAAAAATCTCAGCTGAAACAAATATCCAAGCAAAGTCACACGACCATTTCCGACGTCATCCGGGCCGCAATCCAAGATTTTATCGACAATTACCCCGACCTCATTTCACTGCTGCTGTTGGCCTTCCTGTTATTCGGCTTCCTCTACACCTAGCAGCACCACACACCAGACCGCACAAGTCCCTACGTAGGGACTTGTCTGCCTACGCGCGGGCGTGACCCATGGCTGCAGCTCGGGGGATCTCCAGCCATGGACCGGGGGAGGCTCGTCGCCTCTTCCGGATCCCGCGCGCATCGATTGCCAGCCCAAAGCATCAGGGCTCTACGGTCGGCGGGCCGAGTCTATCCCTGCGCTGCGAGGTCGGGCACCTGTGGCCCCGAGGGTCCAGACGCTGGGCGGCATACCTGGGTTCGCCACCAGTCAGGCCAGTCCGGCCTATCGGGGCAGTCAAGTTAACCAAATGACCATTATGGGATCTTGAGGGGTAGGCCATGAGCGTGAAACAGATGGGTCTCGTGTGGGAGCTCAATCTTCCACACAATGAAGCGTGGGTACTCATGGCCTACGCCGACCATGCAGACGATGAGGGAGGACACGTCTTCCCGAGTATCGGGAAAATTGCCTGGAAGACCGGCTACAAAGAGCGACAGGTTCAGAATATCGTCCGTAGCCTTGAGTCGAAGGGACTTCTCCAACTTGTCACCCACCGCATCGGAGGGAGAGGCATATTACCGTTGTATCAGCTCACGTTAGAAAAGGGTGCAAAAAAGACACCCTTTCAAAAGGGTGCAATTTCAGAAAGGGTGCAAGCTACAACAGAAACCGCAGACAAAAGGGTGCAATCTACAACAGAAAGGGTGCAATCTACAACATCAAAATCACAACAAAACTCAACTGAATCAAACACTTACGCTTCCCAACCATCAGTAGAACCATCAGTTAAAAGAGAACCATCAGTAGCGCGCGCGCGAGAAGACGCGCGACGTCCAGAGAACGTTGATCAACCGCAACCTGCCAAGCCGAAACCTGAAAAGCCAAAACGTCGAGACAGCCTCAGCCACTTCTTCCCCGAAGACTTCCCCACTCAGCCACCTCCTGAGTTCTTGTCCTGGGTTGGCGAGCATTGCCCCGGCGTCGATGTCGCCCAACAGTGGCCCATGATGCTTGACCATGAGTTTACGCAGCCGCACTCGGACTGGTGGAAGGTGGCGCGGAATTGGATGCGGAAAGCCCCACAGTACCACCCGACCACCAACGGCCACGAACCTCCCCGGCCCGCGGGGAGATGTGTCGGGTATCCACGCAAGGGCCAGAAGCCCATCTATTGTGATGCCTGCCACTATTCCCACTTTGCCCCAGGAGGGTAACCCATGTCAGAGGATCCCGTCCCGTACATCATTCGCTGCTTTCACGTCGACCAAACCAGACCGCCGCATGCAGACGACCCATGTGAATTCCATTGGCGCTGTAACGCTGTGTTCGAGCGCAATATGTACGCTGACCCTCCTGATCCACCGTATTGTCCGTTTCATCGGGTGATGTATCGTTCCGGCTCCCGTGCGACACCCGAGGAGGTCAAGGAGGCGGTCGAGGCCTTCGGCCGTTTTGTGACGCATGTCACAATGCCTGATGTGAGACGCCCCATGCCGGTGTCAAACACCGACCCTTGGCTATTTCCGGACTCGAACGAAAAGGCTCTCGAGGATGACGCACGTATGCGGGCTGCAGCCGAGAGGAAAGCGCTGATGCTGGCGAAGGCTGAGCAGTGATCGAAGCATGCCTGAGTGATCTGATGATCGCGTTCTCGCGTCAGCTATCTCGCGTTCTCGCGATCACGACGACGGTTTGCGTTTGCGCGGTCGGCCACCAGGCTTGGGGGGGCGGTTCCAGGTGCGGCTGTGGCAATGAGGACACCGTGACGGCTCTTGGCTCGAATACCAGGACCACCCACAATGTCGGCACTGTCGATGTTTTCTAGTCATGGTCAAAAAATATACCAGGTTCCCTTGACACGTGTCAACCACTCTTCTATATTAAGCGGTGTAGAAAGTAGTCCAGGTTCTCAGGTGCCGGATCCGGCCACGACCACGGCGACGACCACCAGGAAGAGGGTGACAGATGCTAACGATCACAGAAGAACGACTATTTAGTGTGACCGGCCAGATGATTGCCCGGACCACCACGCCACTCATCACAAATCTCAAGGACTACCGTGCCCGTCTTGGGTCGAAGGTGGCAGGCGTGTCACGCCACCACTACGATGGGCAGCCCGGACTCTGTTTCTTGCTGCTCGACGGCCGCATGCTGATCGCCCTGTTCAGCAGCACGTCATTTCCACAAGACTAAGGAGAAGATCATGACACCACGCCGCAATGACAACTTTATCGAAGTACCAGAGCCAATGGTGATGAAATTAGTCGTGTCAGAATTACTGGTAGATTACGTCTATCAGCACAAGCCATACCGGGATGCCATTCTCGATCTTGGAAAGAATTTCCAGGCTCACCTGTGCGGGCTGATCCTTGTCAATATCAGGGCAGACGGGCGCAAGTTCATCATCGATGGTGCCTCACGTGTACAAGTGCATATCGATAAGGGGATACGATACATCTGGGCCGAGGTGATGCGAGGTCTCACGGTCCAGCAGGAGGCCGCGGTCTATCTCATTCGAGCCAAGAACAAGCAGCGTCAGCCTGTCGATTGGTTTCATGCCTCTGTCATAGCTGGCGATCCTGAATGCTTAATCATTCAATCCATTCTGGATGAGCGGAAGATCGGCATCGTGTCCTTTGCAACAGAGCGTGGTACTCCAGACTACAAGGCCACCATGTCATGCGTGCAAACCCTACTCAGGATCGTGAGGAGAGATCCGTCCGGTCATCGTCTCTCCGAGACGCTCGATCTGATTCTGGATACTTGGGGGTATGCGAAGGCCGGACTGTCGAAAGGATTTCTTGAAAGCATTCACGGATTTCTGGCGCAGCACGCCAACGAGATTTCAAGGCCAAGCTTCATTAGCAAAGTTGGCGCCACTGAGATTGTCGATATCCTGGAAATGGCTAGGGGATTACGATTCAATACGATTCCACGTATGTCCCTGCGAAGTGCAACCCAGAGAAATATCGTCGAGCTGTATAATGTGGGTCGCAGTAAAGGGAGGATAGTAAACGATGCATAAGAGCCAACTCTCCAAAGCCGTGGAACTCTATCACGAGAGAACTAGCTTTTACGCATGGGAGATCTATGATCTGCTCAGGAGTCGGAACAAGCGTTTTTTTGGCATCTTGTGTTTCGTTGCCGAAAGTAGCGAACCTGTGACGAGAAGAAAGCTTGCAAGTAGATTTCCCCCGTTACGACATGGGGGTACCGATCGTACCCTCGAAGTCAATACGGCTCAACATCTCCATGATCTATACGCGATGGAACTGTTGACTCGAGAGAGAGCTGCCCGACACACCAACAGGGGAAGTCGAGAATACTTCTATAGCTTGTCGGACTTTGGGAGGTTAGTGCTCTCGTATCGCTCCAAGAATGGAACATCCGACTGAATGAGGAGGGTTGTCAATGTTTGTGTTTGATGAGGAAGAGGAGGCGTGCATGACCCATCAGACGATTATCGACGCGACCGGAGAGTCAATCACGGATGAGATCGCCAAGCACCGAGCTCGAGGCGAAGAGTGCGCCAAACTCTACGTCACCCATACCATCTCACCGACGGGCGTCGTCCACCTGATTGCGGCGCTGTCCTATGTGGAGGATCGCAGCCATACCTAGATATCGCATCGTGTACGAAGCAGAAGCATTGATCTCGGCCGATAATCTAGTCGACGCATATAATAGGTTTTGTGCGTTCATACGATCAATACCGCCAAAGGGGAGTATAACAATCACCGTCGAGGAGAGCGATGAGCCTACGGGGGAGAGGGGGGCGGAAGGGGCAGCCTCGTAAGAAGCATCAGCGCCCCAAGCATGCACAAGGGCACGTCTGGGCACTTGAACATCCGGCGAGCGTCTGGAAGAAGTTACCAGGAGGAGCGTATGGACAACAGCGGCGGGTTCAACCCTAAAGAACACCTCATCAAACTGAAACAAAGCCATAAAGACGCCAACGGGAAGTGGGTGACCACCTATGCCGATTATCTGGAAGTCAAGTATCGTCTGGTGTGGTTCCGCGAGAAATTCCCCCACGGCTCGATTTACACCGAGGAAAAGTGCGTCGATGTCGAGGTGGGGTATGCGCGGTTCCACGCCTCGATCTCCGATGGACAGGGGGGCATCTCCACCGGAACCGGGACCGAATGGAAGAAATCCTTCGAGGATTATGTGGAGAAGGCGGAAACGCGGGCGATCGGTCGCGCCCTGGCTGGCCTTGGCATCGGCACACAGTTTAGCGCCGATGACCTGAGTGAAGGCGGGCATATCGTCGATGCACCTGTCTCGACTAGCAACCCGGGCGTCTCACCGGCACCTGCGAACGATCCAGATTTCAGAGAACAAGTGCAGGTCTGTCTTCGATCACCCGTGAAAGATCCAGCGCGCAGCGGTCAGCCGAAAAACCTGGAGGAAAAATCAGAGCTGTTGAAGAAAATCCAGCATGAATTGGCGAGGATCGGCGTCCAACCCGAAGATGTCCATGAGCTGTGTGCGAAGGCGTTCGGCCTGGAGGCGAACACCTTCGAGCTCGTGTGTGGGGAAAGCCTCAGCGTGCTACGACATGGCCTCGCGTACCTCAAGACGGTCATGCCGGCAACCGCGCCGCCAGCTGGCGATCAGACGCCGACAGATGGGACATTTCCGCCTCACATGCTCACGGTCGAGGGAGCGCGAGCGTATACCGATGGGTCACGCACTGATCAGTCGTACCTTGAATGGCTGGCCTCATATCTGGATGAGCCTGCTCAACGTGATGTCAATCTCGCCACCACGCGCCTTGTCCATCGCAGTATGCCCGAGAAGCAATATACGGCGATGAGAGATCATCTCCTGCGTCGTCTGCGGGAGAGGCTGCATCATGCCAATGAGATAGGAGCCCTGTCATGAAAGGAGGCGGGACACCATACCGCAAGGGGGTCAGGGCGGAGCGCAAAACGCTCGCCTATCTGGAAAGCCTTGGCCTTCAGGCCTATCGCACGGCTGGAAGTCATGGCGCCTTCGATATCATCGGACTGCGGCAAGGAATGCTCCTTTTAATCCAGGTCAAAACCGGACAGCGCCACGCGACGCGTGCACAGAAGACCGCACTTGCCAATGTCCCAGGTCCGGTGAGTACCATGCGATACATCTTCAATTGGCCCGCGTATGCTCGTGAACCGATCAGAGAGCACATCCCCTATCATCAGGAGACCGAGGACTGTTTTCCGCTCTATCCCTCGAACGTCTGAGGTGTATGGGCTCTTATCTCCAGACTCTCCGATCGAGAGGCGTGAGACGAGCCCTATGCCTCTTCCTCCCTATGGCGCTCCTGTTCGCATCCGCCGCTGGATTTCCTCGCGCAGCTCCTTGGTCAACTCCTTGAGATCGACTCGCATCCCGCCAATATCTTCCCGAATGCGCAGGAGTTGCTCTTGGGCGACTGCAAATGCGGCGAATTTTTGGGAGAGCTGCTCCAGACCGGCCTCAAGCGCTGGGATTTTGTTGACGAACGGCCCGCGCTTGATCTGCTCCTCTTTCATCGCAATGAGCTGCTCCTGCAGTTTGATGATCTGCTGGGTAATCACCTCACGCGCCTTCGTGTCACCGGCCTGGGCGGCCGTCAGCTCATCAGCCGTAACCATCTGGCGGACCATGGTAAAATAGCCAATGACTCCAGCAACCATGATGCCAGTGATCAGGCTGGTGAGCATACCCATCAGCCTACCGTTCAGCCTGCCGTTCGGTTGTCTTGAATTATCTGGTGTCATTTCCACAGCCCACGATGCGCGGTTCTCGCTTCAGCCTCAGCCGCGATGAGCCGCGCCCGATCTACCTTCGCGACCGGGTACGCGGGTATCAGACGCGCCAGACCTTCCCGGACCAGTAGCTCTGACACCCACACATCGTCCAGATAGATCATCGCGATGATGCGCTTGTACTTGTCCAGCCCGAGTGACTCGTAGCGAATTTCCTGGCCCGCGAGCAGTTGCACCACGCGCGCTTTAGCAGCGAGCCCCAGGGCTGCGGCACAGGGCACGATGTTATGCAGCTCTGGTGCCCCGATGCCGGCGAATCTCAGGCGAACCAGTGTGCCATTGACCGAGATATCGACAGTGTCTCCGTCAAGGATCTCACGCACCGTGCCAGTCGCGGCATTAGCCGGTGCCGTAAGGCTCAGGATGAACGTGAGCACCAGGAGATATCTCATTGGTTGCTTCGCCCTCTCAAGTTAGTCGGCGCGGCAATGCTGGCGTTGCCCGCGCCGACGGCTACAAAAGGGTATTCATTGCTCGGGTCGCTCTCGGGTGGGACACTCAGGGGATTGTACGCGGTGACGGTACAGTAATAGACGATACCCGAGGGGCCTGGCAAGAATTGTGACAGGTTAATCGATCGTGGGGGCACGGTGGACGGTGCGACCGGGCGGACCACCACGATGGGCATGGTATAGGAGCCTGAGACCGTGCCACAGTGCAGGTGATATTCCGTTGGGGTGCCATTATTGGGTGCCGTCCCCGGCACCCAATTCCACTGTAACCCTCCACCAGCATAGGGAATATTGTCCTGCGCCTGGACCGAGGCTGCGGTGCCAAGCATCAGGCAGAGCAGGGTGAGGCTCAGATAGAGATCTTTCATCGTGTGGTCCCTCCTTTCTGGGTCAGTGAACTGGGATGCCCCAGCATCGTGGTGGTGATGGTCAGCGTGGCAAAACTATCCGGTGGTGACGTCGGGCCATAGGCATCAAAGGGCGCGCCGTTTTCTCGCTGGTACCGGCATTGCAAGAGATCCCCGCCAATCAGTGGACTGCCGAACTTGACGCGTGTTTCCCATTCGGTGCGCTGGGAATCGGCCAGCAACGTGCGCGAGGTGTTGTCGTAGGGGGTCGCGATCATCCGCCCCGGAGCCGTCAAAAATCCGCTGCCAATGGGGAGCATGTTGACCAGGGTCGAATCGCCCATATGCACCTGCGTATCGTCGGCAATGGCCACGCCGAGAGATCCTAGGCTGCCCGTGAGGGCGGTCCAGGCCCCGAATGAGCCGCCGTGGTTCGTGCGGCAGGCCGGTTGAAAGGCTTCGGTGATGGTGTTGCCGAGGTGACGGATCTCGCCGCGGAAGCCGATGGCGTAGGCGATGTTGTTCGACAGATCACAGTTGAACATGCCCTGTGGGCAGCGGCTTGCCCCCTCCACGGCGTTGGCCACCGTCCAGGTCATATTCGGCATACTGACGCCGATAGGTGGCGGGGTGGCTTGCTCGGCAAAGATCGCTGCCATCTCTGTCGGCGTCAGGGCATGGTCATGAAAGCGCATATTCTCGGCCGTGACGTTGCAAAAGGCCCCGGTGTCGCCTCCGATCGACAGGACTTCCGTCCCGGCGTAGGTCAGGGCCACGGACGCATTGAGGCTGTTGATATTGGCGTTATCGAGCCACAGACGCAGCTGGGTTCCGTCATAGGTCAACCCAAGCAGGTGTGTGAGTCCGTTGACAATGTTCGTGGTTCCCTGGACGGTGGGGCCGTTGTTGATAAAGCCGAATGGCATTCCGGCCCCCTGGTAGCCGAGTTGATAGACATTGGCGTTCTGCGTCCCCATCAGATGGCAGAATCCACCCGCTGGCGGCAGGGTTGAGGTTTTGAGCCAGGTCGTCAGGGAGAAAGTGGCTGGGCGGAAGTGTGCATCGTTGGGGCTTGACAGCGATTGGTTTGTGCCGTTGAACACGCACGAGTTGCCGCTGATCAGCGGTGTGCCGTTGGTCAGGGTGCCGTTGGTGTTGGTCGCATTGAAGCCGTTGCCAGAGCTGTCATTGACATTCCCGTCACACTTGTAGAAGGCGACCAGCCCCAGGGGAGGGGAGCTAATCGTCACCGGCCGATCAATCGTCGTCGTGCCCCCGGTCCCCGTGCAGCTCATGCGGTAGGTCACGGGTGAGGTCAGATTGACGCCATTCTTACTGCCACCCACAATGAGCTGACCCGAGGTGGTTGAGGTCCAGTTGCTATCGGCTCCTGACGCCATAGAGGCCGTGCAGCCGCTCGACACATCGTTGGTCACAGCCGACCAGCTCAGCATGGTATGATTCCCTGAGACCACGCCAGAGGGGTTGACGTTGAACGTAAAGGTGGGAGCGGAGACTGGACTGCCACCGAATTCATAGGCGCCGATATCCCAGGCTGGGCCGACAGGCCGGTGGTTGCCCTCAAGATCGGTGGTGAACGTGCCGCTGAGATCGGCGCCCTGATTGATGGCCGGACTTGCCGAGGTCAGATGGAAATCATTGCCTGAAGCGTTAGCAAATAAAGGGGTGATCGTGAGGTTATTTGAGAGGGTGTTCGAACCTTGATTGTTAATGTTTGTACCGTTGTTATAGACGATATTATTTGTAATGGTGCTACTACTTGTCCCATTGACAAGACTAATACCACCCTCGCTATTACCGTAGATCGTATTGTTATATACCCTCTGGTTGTTTGAGGAAAATACATAAATTCCAGTACTGTTGTTATAAATAAGATTGTTATAGATGAGGTTCTGCCCAGCATAGGTGATGCCGATAGCTTGCCCCTGAGGAATGTTGTGCAACTTAGAATTTCTGATGATGTTATTGTCCCCTCCACCTGTACCCATCTGCACACCCTGACCATACACATCATATACTTCAACGCCGTCGAATAGGTTGCCGTTTCCATGCATGTAGAAGCCATGACACTGTCCGCCGGCCTGATTCGGATTCCCCCCACAAAGCGATTGTGGGGATTGTCCATGTCCATGGGAGCGGACGTTAAAGAATTCTGAATTATCGCTAATCGCAATACCGTAATAGGATGCGTTTTTGGCTTCGAGGTTCTGTACGCGCACGTTCTGGTTGATCGTCGCCACGACCGCCCGGCATCCGACATCATCCGGCTTGCCGGCGCAGTTATTCGGCCAGTAGCCGCCATCGAGGTTAATGCCATCGACGATCCAGTATTGCGCGCTACTATCCCAGAAATCCAAGATGCCGTTGAGCCATACCGTCTCTCCCGAAGCGGCCCGAAGTGTGATGTAATTGCTCGAATTGCCATTGACATTGGGCGGAATCATATTCTGGCCATAGCTGCCATAGGTCCCCGCATGCACGATCACGGTATCGCCTGGATTGCCGGCACAGTTCGCCCCGGCCTGAATACTCCCCCTGGCGCCGCCATCGTTATCCGTCTGCGCTTGGCTGCAGCTATGACCATCGCTTCCACCCGTGCGCACATAGTACGTCGCCGCGTGCACGGAAGTCGCCACGACCATGCAGACCATCATGAGTACGATGTTTAATCGAGCCATAGCGGCCCCCCTCTCCGACGTGTCACGACAGCGGCCGGCTTGATCGGGACACCGAGCATGAGATAGGTATCGCTGTTCGTCCAGGTCCATGACATGGTTGTGGTGGCAGCTCCCGCTTCTGTCGATGCTCTGACATTGCCAATGCTGGCTTGCTGCGTTTGGCCAGCGCCGATCGTTAGGCCCGTGGTATCAAACGCATACAGAAAATCGAGGACGACTTCACCTGCGGCACTCGCCAGGTCAATAGACGCGCCCGTGGCCCCTCCATGGGCTCCGTTCGGGGTGCCGGTCGCGGCGCTCTGGTTGACGCCAGTGAATGGGACAACGATCGCATCGATATCGACCGCTCCATCAAAGCTCACGGTAAATGTCTGCGTCCCAGATGGCGGGTTGATCAGGACATATTGGCGTGCCTCAAAATCCGGTGCGGTAAACGCCTCCGCCCGGAGCAACGTCATCGTCACCCCGCCATACGTGACAGCCGTCACCGCTTGCCCATTGGTATAAAACCGAAATCCGGCGATGACGAGCGTGTTGCTGCCATTGGCCGTACACGTGTTGATGGAGAGACTAGAGGCGGCTGCGCCGAAGCCGGTGCAGGGCGTTCCGATGCCAATTGCGGCCCATGTGAGTGTGGGCATGATGATGAGGACGGCGAGGATGAGAGGGATATGTCTCCGCATTAATACAGCCCTGCGTAAATCGTCGTCGTGATGGGTCCGCCCGTGATGTGGATGGTTCCCTTCAGCTGGCGATTTGGATTGTCCGGCTGCGAGATTCCGGCCCCGACCGTGTAAAATGGGCGGGGGATTCCTGTGCGTGGGTCAATAGAGATGCCACCAACAGAAGTCCCTGATGCCAAAGGAACCCACGTGGCCCCACTGTCCTGACTCACGGAAATATCCCACTGCACATGGGTCAGTGGGTCAAGCCATAGCGCCCGGCTGAGCTTGGCGTAGGCGACGGTATACCCCACGGGAATGCTCACCGGCAGAAAACTATAGTCTCCGACGGCATACGTCGCCTCATTGAGCACCGTTGTTTCAACTGGTATGGGCATGCACTCCCTCCTTAATCGCTCGCCGCCGATTGGACGTACACGACCTTGATCCCCAAAAACTTCACATTGGTCATAGTGGCGTTGGTTGCGGCCAGCATACGGCCGCGCAGATAGACATGGGCCCCCGCGGCGCAGGTGCCATTCAAGGTCATGGCGGCCGTTGTGGTGAGGCGCTCATCGTTGGTCTGATTGCCGAATGTGGACACGGCTTGTTGGACGCCAGTGGTGTTGTGCGCCGGCACCACATCGCCGTTGCGCACACACACCCCATTCCAGTCGGTGTCGACATGCGTCCCGTTCAGGTTCGAGGCGCTAAACCAGTCCGTTTGCACGGTGATCGTCCCCGCATCCCAGGAGGCCGGCATGACCGCATCGACGTACAGGGCTGCCCCATCAGCGCCAGGATCGATACAGGCAATAGCCTGACGCTTCGGGCCGTTGGTGACGAGGGTTTGTGAGGTCGGGTCAGTGCAGTTCGTGCCGTCCGTCTCAAAGGCTCCGGCGGAGAAGTAGACAGATTTTTTGAGCTTGCAGTTGTTGGAGAAGGTCCAGGCCCCGGCATCGTTGATCGACCAGCAGGCCGTGTCGGAATCGGTATAGGTGACGTTCAGGGTTTGCCCGGTCCTGATGCGCTGATTGTTTGGGCAGGATCCGCCTGAACACGTGCCCTCAACGGTCGAGCCGTAGATTTTAACGTGGTTGTTGGGGTCAGTGCCAATTTGCACGGCACTCCCCGCCGCTGAGGCCCCGAAGATCGATCGATTGACGTTGAAGGCTTTCTGCAGGCTGGGGCACACGATGTCTTCCCAGACCGTCAGCGCGTTATTGAACGCATACAGGCTTTTCTCCGCGTTCAGGCCGTGGGTGATCGTGCCGGTATTGCCGCACAGGCGTACGCCGGTATTGGCGCTGGTGCCGTTGGTCAGGGTGACGGTGTTGGTGGGGTCTGTGCCGCTGAGTGCTAGGAGTTGACCGCTGACCATGCCCGCGGCGACAATCTCCGGGGTGCTCGTGAGGGTGACAGCCCCGCCTGAGCCCGCAATGCCCTCTTCGGTTTGCGTTGGGGTAATAGCGTTGGCTGCCGCCAGGGCCGTATGGATGTGATAGCCGCCGAGCTGCCCCATGGGCACGCGGTTGCTTATGGGATCAGAGCCGGTATAGCCGCCAGCGGTGTTCTTCCGAGATATCAGCTCCGCGAGTCCACCAGGGCCGGTGCGCGTCAAGACAATATTGCTGGTGCCTACCGTGGCGGTTGACGTATTAATCATCGTCCAGGTCGTCGAGGCGTTCACCGTCCCCTGGAGGATTTCTACGGATGTCCCGAGCGGAATGACGGCCGCGTTCGTAAACGGTGCTGTGCGCGTCCAGGCCCCTGCTGCCGTGGTATAGAGACCGTTCTGCGTGTTAGTCGTCTGATTGTTGGCATAGACCAGAGAGGCCGAGGTGAGCACGCCATCGATGGTCTGCTCGCCGGAGAGTGTGAGGTTTGTGGTCGCGATCAGATGGGCGTAGACCGGCACCGTTGAGCCGCCCCCGCCTCCACACGAGCCGGAAGGGACGAAGTTGCTGCCATTCCAAATAATACAGTTATTGGTGCCTGGAGCCCCGGAGATGAGGTCTGTCAGGGTGAGCGTATTCGCGTCGCCCGCGTTGGTGCCATAGACCAGTTTGGGCTTGGTGACAGCTGCTGACTGCAGCTCTGCTGGGCTGATGGTTTGCAGGCTGGTGCGACTGATCAGTCTGGCCTCGACGCCGCTGGTATCGGCCGACTGAATGACACCTGACTTATCTTGCCACTGCCGGTTGGCGACGGGGGAGCCCGCCGTATCGTTGATGACGACCTTATCCATCACGATCGAGCCGTCTTTCAGGACAAGGTTCGCCGTGTTGGCAATGCCGTGCACGCTGGTGGTGAGCGCAGCATGGGCGTCCAGTTCAGCCTGGGTGGCCGGGTCGAATCCGAGGTCGGTCACCTGCACGGCGTCACAGACCCACGTTCCGGAGGCATTGGTTGAGCGGGGAAATTGATTGCTACAGGACGCGCCAGGATAGATCGTTGGGATACCCGTGCCCGTGTTATTTCTGATCAGCCCGGTGGCCAGTGAAGACATGTCCTGTTCGTTGGTCAAGGTGCCGTCAGCGATTTTCGTCCAGTAGCCGGCGGTCGTCGGGGCGCCTGTGCCCGCCCCAGGATCCACTGCACAACCAACAATGCCGTTGTTGGCTTTGAAAAATGGGGTGCCATTGGGACAGCTGGTCGCGGCCCCATTCGGATCGCGCGACGGGATAAACTGCTGCGCACCCATCAACAGCGTCCCCGCGATGACCATGACGCAGACGACCGCAAGACCTCTCAGGACATGTTTCATGGCGATCCTTGTAACACACAGTTAATGGTGCCAGATGTATACGCCGTCACCCGACATTTAATCCAACGTGCCGTCACGTCGGCCTGGACAAACCCATCGGCTGTCAGTGGGGCACCCAGGGTGAGGCCGTTATCTGTGGCCAGTGGCTCCGCCAGGTCGTTGGAGAGATCGATTTCTACGGTGGCCGTCGTAATGCCCCGCACGGTAATCAGCATGTGGTTGAGCCCGTTAGCGTCCATCCACGTCCCGTTGCCGGTACTCGTGGCACCCGAGAGCAGCTGAGCGGCGACCCGGATCTGACGGTACACATCAGCGACGGTCGGGACCGTGGCGGCCCAGACCAGGCTGGGAATCAGGACCAACAGTACTGCCCACGGCATGCGTCTCATGGTTGCTGCTCCTCGCGTCGTTTTTTCGTCAGCGCGCGCTTCATGCCTCTGCGTTCGATGCGTGCCTGCTCTTCTCTCGTGCGCAAGACACTCATGGGCGCCGGGTTGATGCCGAACTCGGGCAAGACCTGGCTGCCGAGACCGCCGCCCTCGGCTTTGTGTTGCTGAGATCCCTGGAAGACAAACGGGGTCGAGAGACCCATCGCCCACTTGATCCGGTCCCATTCCTGCTTGACGAGCGGGTCGGCTGGGTCGAGGATGGCGGCTCCATAGAAATTCTCGTTGTTGTACATTTCCGACAGCGCCTCGATCATCGGCGAGAGCTTGTGCACGGCTGTTGATCCGGGATGCTGACTGAAGGCGTACACATCTTTCATCACTGTCGGGAGCGAATCGCGGTCTGGAAGTCCGTTGCGCATGAGGCCATTCAGCGGAAACATATAATCCTTTATCGACGTGGGCCATTGCCCGGTCATCAGGACTTGATAGAGTCCCCCATAGAGCGCCGTCGTCGCCGTCAGGCCAACGGTAAAGGCTTGCTTGGGTGTCAGACGGATATCCCTGGCCTTCCCACGGCCCAGCATGAGCATTTGCTTGGGAAGATCGATGGTCACGGCTCCGCCCAGACTGCGCACGGTCCCAAGGTTCCACCCCACCGCTCGCCAGGTGAGGTGTAAGACATCACGCAGCGTGCGGTTCAGGTTCGTGTTGTCGTAAACGAACTGCCCAAAGCGATCGTCGATGGAATCCTGCACCCGAGCCAGTACCTGATCCTGTGCCTCACGTGTCGCCTGCGGCCCCAGGCGTTCAAGCTCACTTTGGGCCAGGCGGAGAAAGGCCCCAGCCTTCAGGCGTGGCACGAGATAGCCCATGATCGGCCAGGAGGCTTTTTCAGCGACAGACCCCACAGCGCCCCATGGACCGCTGCGCATCGAGCCCCAGAAGCTTTTCATCGGCTGCGTACGATAAATCTGATCCATCGAGGTCCGCATGCCAGCCCGCGCAAATTGGTCAATCGCCTGAGCCATTGGCCCACCCATGGCGCCAGGCTTGGCCAGCGCGCGCAGGAATTTATCGCCCGTCAGAAACGTTTTCACAGGTCCGGCGGGAGTAATGCCCTCCGCGATACGTCGTAACCCTCGCATGCGGAAACTCTGCCCGCCAGCCGCGGGGTTGACCAGTTCCTGCAGACCCAGACCGATTTCAGAGGCCATGCTATAGAGCGATTCGGCGGTCGCATGGAACGCGCTAAAGGAGAGGTTGATCATATTCAGGCGATTATTGGCGCCGTTCAGCGCGTCATACCAGGCTTTTCCCTGCAGCCCAGGCGTCAAATAGTTCTCGAAGATTCTGACGACTTCGGGCGGGGCATAGTATTTCCCAGCGGTCATGGGGAACGGTGGCGCTTTAAAGGGCGTCTGCGCCGGATTGGCAGGTTCCACCCAGGCGCCTTTTGGAAGCATGATGATTTTCTGAAACATCTTATCTGGTAATGGCTTCCAGGTGTCGAGACCCTTTGGCGGCCGTAACCCTGAGCCCCACTTCGCAATGCCCTCAGCCTTGAGCGACTTCAGCAAGTCTCGCGCCATGACGAATTTCTGCATCTCGTGGAGGTGCGCCAGCATCAGCTCAACCGGGTTATCGTTGCCGAGCTTCAGCAATGGCATGCCGTTCTTGTCTTTCAGGGCGAGCCCTTGTTTCACCGTGGCGATGATACGACGCTTGAAGAAACTTCCAGGGCCTTCCAGTGGCCGTCGACTATACATGTTCTGAATGGCTTGCGCCGCCTGCGGGTTGCCTTGCGTGAGCCGCTCCCAAATATGCGGGAAGTAATGTTGCTTCAGCGTTCCGGACCAGCCCTTATATTTCGACGCTTTCGTGAACAACGCGGTCGCCATGGAGTCAAAGGCATCCGCGGTGCCCTGCTCGATCTGGTTGGGATGCGGTTGCCCGTGCTCGATCCGGTCGATAAAGGCCAGGGCGTCCGGTGGTGGCTTGCCTCGGAACCAGTCGAGGACGCGTCGGACGGGATTCGGCGCAAAGTATTGTCGCCCTGATTTGAGCTCTGCGGCCTGTTGCACGTCGCTGATGTGCAGGCCCCCGCGGTAGCCACGCAGGAGGTTCGACGACCGCTCCGCCTGTGGGGTTAACGTCTGTGGCGCAAGCGATTCTTGAATGGACTTCGCCACGAGTTTTGCGGCGTCGATTTTCTTCTGCAGCGGCTTCAGGGGGTTGCCGCCCAGGAGTGATGGCGCGACGCCCGACGGAGCCGAAGCCGCTGCCGTAGTCGTTGCCGGAGCCGGAGCCAGCTCGGGTGTTTTGGGGGCGTACTTCTTGAGTGCCTCAGCGGACTCTTCAATGGTCAAGGTGCGTGGTGGCCCCGATCGTTGCTCACGAATGGCTTGACGCAAGCCGTCTCGGGCGTCCTCAAAATCGAGTAGTGTGCCCGTGCGTGGGTACTCAGGGTGGCCCCAGGCAAATACTTCGCCGGTTTCCCGGTCGAGGGTTTCCCCGAACAGCTCGTGCATATCAGCCAGAATCTTCGGAGGCACCTCGCCCCGGCGTATGCGCTCGCTCACCTTGCGGAGCGGTTCATGCCCAGCAGTCGCCTTGCCCGTTTCCTGGGCTTCCTGCTGTGCCTTCGCGAGCCAGGCATGCACCCGGTTATAGCGCCCCAGCTCCTGGATATCGGCCGGTCGTGCTGGCTGTGGTTTCGGTACAGCTAACGGTGTCGTTTCCGTTGGCGTTGGCGGTGTCGTGGGCGCAGTCGATGCCGAAGCCTTTGCTGCAGGGAGCGGTACACGTCGCCCAGGAATCAGACGCTGTAATGGGCGGGTGCCAAACCACGCGGCGAGGGTCGCCGGGTCCATCTGGACGCCAGGGTCCAGGAAGGACGGAACAACATCTTTCCACCATGAACCGGTGTAGTCCCCCGGCGCTTTCAGCCCGCCGCCAAGCACGCTGCCCGGTCGCCCCCCACGGGCTGTGGGGGTAAGTTCGTGGAGCGCTTCAGCGCCGCCGCGATAGGCTTCCAGCCTCGGCTCATCCGTCTCGCGGATATCCGATCGCTCTGGTGTCAGGCGATCGAAGATATCCTTCCCCTGCCCCTTCTGATCCTCCACACGGTCGAAAATGTCACCAGCTGACAGCATGCCAGCGCCAGCGGCAAGGCCAGCGGTTCGGCCCGGTTGTGTCTTGTCCCTGAGGTGACTCATAATGTTCGTGATGTACGGCGCATGACTCCCCTCTTTTGGACCCCCCTTTGGTCTCCTCTTCAGGGCGCTGGTCGCAATCCTGTACTCATTGGTCAACGTCTCCGAGATTTCAGAGGCTGTGACTCCTGCCTGCAAGGCGTCATCTACGGCAGTCATGACCTGGGCTTCCGTGCCTTGCCCACGTAGATATCTGGTGGTCGCCTCAGTCACATGTTCCCTGGCTGCTGTTGGGAGATATCTGGTGGTCGCCTCGGTTACAGGTTCCATAGCCGCTGTTGCTGGGGTTTTTTCTCCTACCTGGAGATCGCTCGGTAACTTTTGTCTGGCTTCCCTCACGCCTTTTGCGGTCAGCTCGTATGGTGTGTCTCCCATGTCAGCCGGTGATCCAGTGCGAATAGCGCCGGATTCTCCGCGTAGTGGCTGTGCCAATGTGGCGGCGCTCGGCAGTCGAGGCTGTATCGCCTTTGCACCCACGACTGCACCGATATTCGCTGGATCCATCTGGACGCCAGGATCCAGGAGGGACGGGAGAACATCTTTCCACCACGAGCCGGTATACTCCCCAGGCGCTTTCAGCCCGCCGCCCTCAATGGCGATCATATCCTCGGTGGTACGCTCAGATGTGATGCGGTCGAAGATATCCATCAGAAGTCATACCCCGCCTCGCGCGCTAATTTCCTGGCCTTCTCTTTATCACCACCCGCCTGTTGCAGGAACCGTCGTGCCGTTGCTTCGTCGAGCGTCTTGCCTGCCGTTGGCGCTTTCGGTGTCTCGGGCGCTAGCGTCTCTTCGGTGACTTTCCCCAGACGAGGTGTCGAAAGGGGTTTTGATCCTACACGCCCGGTTGGTTGTTCAAGTGGCAGACGTTCAACCGTGATTTGGTCCTTATACTTCGGAAACATCTTGAACGCTTGATCAATCGCCGCGTCACGTTCGATTGGATCGCTCTTGCCCTCGATAAACTCTTGGACTTTCTCTGGCGGCGGGTCATTCGTGCCGAAGTACTTGCCTTCCGTGCGCAATTTCCCGAGTTCCTTGCCCATGCTCTGGCGAAACTTGTTATATTTGGGAGAGTCCGCCCAGTTGTAGGTCCGCTTGCTGAATAAGGGCTGATCTGGTGTGCCCTCTGTGACGGTGGTCGACTGGGTCGAAACCCCTACACGAGACGGCGCAAAGTTCCCCTCCTTCACGGAAAAGGTTCGGATGAGGTCAACGGCGTCCTCGTCAGTAATCCACCCATCGGCACGTTGTTGCATAATCTCTTTGCGGTAGACCGCAAACTTATCGGGCTTACTCGTGACCCCCTTCGTGGCGGCTATGGCTTTCTCGTGGGCATCCTGGGCACGTTGCTTCTTCAGGCCAAACTCTTGTTGTCGGAGGGCTAGCCCGCCCGACTCAATCCCCAGCCGCTGTTGGGCTTGCTTCTCCTGCGTCGCTTGATGCTGCTCCATACGCGATTCGCCAGCCTGCCGTCTGGTTTCTTCGGTCTCTTTCTGCTTCAGCTGCGCCCGCTCGTACTCGGTAATCCCGCCCTCAGCCCTCGTCATGCGCTTACGAACATGCTCAATAAAATCATCTTGGCTCATGAGCCCTTGACGGACAAGTCCCTCAAGGGCGCCAAATTCGCCCGTCAGATGCGCAGGAATCGGCTCGACGCGGTATCCATTAGGAGCACTGTCATCCGGGGTGAACAACATGCCCCCCTCGACGTAGGGGGCTTGCATGCGTTTCAGCTCGGCGTCGAGCTTGCGGGACTGTAGATCAAGATGTTGCGCGCCCTGCTGCCGACGGGAGCGGCGATCTTCCAGCTCCAGGACCGCGGGTCCGAGGTCGGCCAGGGCCGAAAAGGCTTGGCTCCATCGATTCGCCATCGTTCGATCACCTATGCGAAATTCGAGAGCGGCACGTCACCACCGGCCCAATCGGGTCCGCTGCCGGTCGAGAACCCCATGCCTGACGGCACATTCGGATTTCTCTGTTGCCGATCGAGGATGCTGAAGAGCGGCAAGAGCCCAGAAAAGTTGGGGGAGAATCCATCCTGCCCCTGCTGGGATGGCACACCTTGCGTCTGCGAGCGGTTGCTGAGCATGCCGTAGAGCTGTGACAGCATGCTTTGGATGTTCTGCGGCCCTGGTGCCTGCACCGTGCCGGCCGTCTGAAAGAGCTTTTCGTAGGGATTCGCCGGCGTCATCTGACTCAGGTTTGCCAGTTGTGAGAAGTCGAACATTGGGGAGCCAAAGAGCTGTGAGGCCAGCATCGCCTGCTGCATCTGCGGCCCGCTGCCAGGCCCAAGCTGACCAGGCAGACCGAGTAGCGTGTTGTACAGATTCTGCCCCATGCCGGCACTCTGGAATTGGTTGGCGATATTGCCTTCCTGAATGCCCAGGGCCCTAGCAATATCGGCCGCGCCGGCCTGCTGATTGGCGAGAGCAGCCTGCAAGCCCTGGCCGGAGAGCTGCGACATCATTTGATCGAAGGCGCCTTGATTCGATATACCTGCCTGTAATCCTTGCCCGGAGATCTGCGACATCATTTGATCAAAAGCAGACTGATTCGACATCCCAGCCTGCAGGCCTTGCCCGGAGAGCTGAGAGAGCATTTGCTGCATGACGCCCTGGTTTGCCAGTTGTGCCTGCAGATTTTGCTGCGCCCCAAATTCGTCCATCTGCTGCTGATAGGGCGCTGCCGCCTGTGCTGAGGCTTCGGCCGCGAGTGCTGGGCTGTTGATGCCCTGAGATGCCAGTTGCGCCGCCGCCTGGCGATTGAGTTGCCCGGCAAATCTGTCGCTCATCTGCGTTGGATCAGGAGCCGTGACTTGTGGGGCATTCCATGGCGAGCCCCCGGAGACCTGTGGGATATTCCAGGCTCCTCCCCCGGAGACTTGTGGAATATTCCAGGCGTCGCCACCAGAGACTCGTTGGATATTGTCTGGGTTCGTCAGCCGGTCCACTTGCGGCCCCATGCCCCAGGCTCCTTGAGGATTTTGCCCCAGGGCAAGTGCCTGGTTAAGAATGCCCTGCTGTCCTGACAGCTGATCGGGGGTCAGCTGTGCCCCAGTGGCATTCTGCATCAGCCTATCGCGCAGCTGTCGTTGCTGCTCAACCTCGGCTCCGCCCGGCGTGGTCCCGGTGACCAGTCCCTGCAAGGTGTTGAGCAGGCCGACGTTACTCTGCTGCGTAGATGCCATCCCATAGCGCATCATTTCCTGCAGCGCTTTCGTGTAGGCATCCATCTGCTCAGAGGAGCCCGCGCCTGCACCTGGCATGGCGGAGCCCAGCATATTGAGCAGTTGCTGCATCTCGCTATGGGCTTGCCCGGCCTCTCCTGGCGTGATGTTCGTCAGCCATTGCTGCTGCAGCAGATTTTTCAGCAGCGCGTTCTGGGTTTCGGCACCTTGACGGCCCTGCACGGTGAGCGCGTGATCAGCCCCACCCCCACCGAATAGTGAGCCGATGGTGCCAATCCCACCAAGGCCAGCCAGCAGCCACATCGGGTCGATGGCCATTAGGCTACTCTCCTAATCATCGTTGCCGCCCCAAACGCCCCCATGACCGAGACCATCTGCACGCATGCGGGGTCTTGCAGCAGGGCTTGATAGACCAGTACTTTGCGCAAGACGCGGCTCTCGCAAAATCCCGGCTGATTGAACATGCCACGATTTTCGAGATGCTCGACGACATCATCGACGGTCGTCCACGTCCACGGGACATGCGGCAAAAACAGGTCCGCCGCTCGGATATAGAGTTCATTGGCCTGCATACACGTCCCTAAAATGGAATCAGCGCCAGGACGCGGTTCGAGAACGATGCCGCCCCGGTCCCATCGCTGCGGTACTTCATCCTGAAGATGGTCGAGGCATTCGCCAGCCCAGAGAGGGCCACGGCCACCGCCGCACGGATCGCGTAACGGGTATCAGTGCCCGCAGCCCCAAAGATCCCGCCAGCATTGAAGTCTGACGCGGCTAACGTGTTACCGCCAGAGAGCTCGACGCTGCATACCGCAATCTGTGACGTCGCGAGTAAGTTACACGTCGCGCTCACGAGCGCTAAGACATTCCCGGTCACACTCGGGGTTAGTGTCACACTTGGCCCCACGGTCGCGAGATCGCCGTAGGTGCTGAGTGTGCGGTTTTCCGCAGTGACGATTGTGTTGCTCTGCGGTGCGGGAGACCAGATGGGTGCCGAGCCCGTCGAGATCAAAAAGGACGACGCCCCACCAGGGGACAGCGCGGTCATCGGCGAGCCCCCCGCGCCTACGAGCAACGATCCCGCCGCTGGGGACGCGAGACCTGTGCCTCCGTTGGCCGTGGCCAGCTTGCCACTCACCGCAAAGAGCGTATCCAGGATGGTGAAATTATTGGCGACAGCCGCCGCCCAGCCGACTTCATTTGGAGCCGGTTCGCACAAGCCTAGATTGCTCGTGATCGTCCCGCCAGGTGTGCAGATGGTGGCTCCGCCCGTCATGTACCCTTCAAGAGGTTCAGTAGGCGATGGTCCTCTTTGCCACGGGGTTGACCCCCACGGATCTTGCCCGAAACGGCTTTGCGCCATACGTCGGTCCACCAGACGCTGCAAAATCTGCCGGCAGGCGGCACAGTCATACAGGTGCTTATGCGGTGTGAAGGCTTGCGCCGCCGCGTGTTGTAAGGCCCGAAACATGCTCAGGACTTTCATGTGTGGGTCCTTCGATATCTCTCTTGCGGCGTTTCGAGTTCTTCTGGAACACAAATACCCTTGCCGTTTGGGTCATGGACAAACGGTGTATCGCTACCCTCGAAGTGCACGTTCCAGAATAATTTTGTGGTGCACGGAACGACTTCAGGGAGGTCATACCTCACCTGGTCCATTGCCGCACAGCCAATGCGTTCATCACCAAAATAGTACTCGCCTTCAGCACGCGCATCTTCAGCGCTGTACCCAAGCCCCCAAACGATCCCCTGAGCGATGAACGCATATTTCGTATACGATCGTCTCATACAGTCCTCGTCGGTGGATAAGGCACCATCTGCACCTCAAACTTGCGAATGCGCGCCGGCCCCTGGCCCTGCAGCTGACACCAGAGTCCATTACCCCACTGATCCAGGTCAACGCTCGCCGTGGTCTCTTGGGCGATGCCTTGTAACGAGGCTGGCGCTGTCGGCACACCATCACCCCATGGCCCAGCCCCCCATGGAGAACTGCCCCAACCCGATGGGCTCGTGATCACACCGCCCGTTCCTCCCCAGGGCTCCGCTCCCCATGGGGAGGCACCCCATTCGCCGCTTTTTGGTGTGGGGGGAATCCCCTGACTAGGAGTTGTCAGAAATCCTCCCCAGGGCTCATTGCCCCACGGGAAATTGCCCCAGCCGCCGACGATGGAGCTTAACTGCGCTGGCATCGGTGTCGTGGTAATCACACTCGCCTGCTTCGTCGGCTCAAGAATAGTGGTCAGGAGGAACGACGTGCCTGGAATCGATTGCGCCACCGACACATTGACCCGCCGATAAAAGGTGTCATCGCCCGCATGACCGCTCCAGCTCCAGGGTCGCGGCTTGAATTTCCAGCGCACCGGGGCGCCGTCATCGTCTGTCTCTGGCCCGAAGATGCGCCGCACAAACCCGCCGCTGGTGTCGCCTGTCAGGATGTTCTGCGGGTTATTGGTAAAGCCCGTACTGGCGACCGACGACACGGCAAAGGGAAACTGCAGCACCGTCCAGGCTTGCTGCGCCGGATAGTAGACAAAGCAGCGGGTATTCCCCGCACCGGCATTCTGTACGGGACAGAAACAGGCGTAGCCCTGCGGGTTGGCCAGCTCAACCGCACAGCTGGATTGAATGTTGAACCAGTCCAGCGGGTCAATGCCCTGTGTCGAATCGCCAAAAATGTACGGGCGGATTTGCTCCGATACCAGCTCATCGGATGATCCATTGAACAGCGAAAAGCCGAGATGGGACAGACGGATAATGCCCACGCCTCGCAGAAAGATGAGACTGCGCGGTGCAAAGCACCCCATGTTGGTTTTGACGGTATCGACGCTGAAGCTACTGCCGAGGTCGCCTGAGAGCTGAAAGGTGGAAAACTCCCGAAACAGCACCAGGTTCGAGAGCGGTGAGAGTGCGGCATCTCCCACGACAAATGGCATGAGCCCCATGCCCTGCTGTCCATCACCTTGGGCGCCGATCACCGTGGAAAAGATCAACGGCCAGGAGGTCGGGTTATTGATCTCACAGCAGCGCAGAAAACTCGGCCCATCAAGCGCGTTGGGGTCATCGGTCTTCGCCGTATTGAACACGTACAGCCGCTGCTTGTACGCCTTGAGATGACAGGCACCCTTGGGCAGCGACTGACCGACATAGGACAGCGGCGGGTTGACGGCAGGCACCACCTGAAACCCACCGGTCAGCGTCCACATTTTCAGGCGTTCGTACCCCGCGGCAAAAAACAGACGGTTGGTAAACAGCACCATCTGAGGAATCTGGTAGTTGGTCTCGAAGGTGCCCATCACGGTCCAGCCGCCGCTGCTGATACTGTAGACGATGTTCGACGTACTCGGGCTATAGAGGATGGCGGCCTGACTATCCTGCTGATTGTAGACCGCGCCATACAGCGAGACGATCGACTTTGTGGGGCTGGGGGATTGGGCAAAGAGCCCTGACGTGGAGCCCGGACGGGTCGCCAGTCCACCCGTTTCGACGTGGACGAAGTTATCCGAGGCGAGGCAATGACGCTCATCGAGATCCCAGGGCTGTAAGGCATTCCCGAGACCTCCCGAGAAATCGACTTGCGCCGATGATTGTAAGGCTCTCGGCATGGACTATCCTCAGGTATCTTGGCGCAGACGGTGCCGGGCTGCCAAGCTCCGGGAACCAGGTGGCGCTTCCGCCAATTCCCCTAATTCAAGCGCCTGCGCCAAGTCTTGTATCTTGTGTTTCCCATCCACAAACCCGTGTGTTCCCAGGTGGTACTGGCGTTGAAGGGCTTTTGGGACATTCGCCCCGAGCCCTGTGTCGGCCATGAGGCGTAGGACTTGTCTGGCATGTCGACCGGAGACCTGACCTCGGCGTGCGGTCTGCAGAATCTTCCCGCGGCGACCTAGCCTGTCCCAGAGACGCTGCAGACCAACCCGGAGCAGTGCCTGCGGCGCGATGTCAGGTACAGACGCCGCCAGACCCAGCGAGCCGCCTGGATGCCATCGCCTGGGTCGTTGCCCACGACTCACCCCGTAGAGCCAGTAAGTAATGGCTTCCTGCATGGCGTTTTGCGTCTCGATCTTTTGCCGCGCTGGCTGACTGGTATGTTCCAGCCAGGCAATCCACCCAGCCATCGTGACATCCTCAATGAGGGCCCGCTGATCTTGGCGTGAGGCCCACTGCCTGACCCAATAGCGCGCCATGGCTGGAATCATCTGCTCAGGGGACAATGACTCTTCCAAAGTACAACGGTCCAATGGGCGGTTGCCCATACGCCGCTGCTTGAACATAGGGCCTCTGCCGCCATGAGGGATTCGCCCGGATGCTATCCACCTGGTGCTCATAGCGCTGCATCAGCATCGTGCCTTCCTCGTGTAGTTGCTGGCGGTCCCGCACTTTGGAGAGCACATAGTTTTCCAGGGCTGGCAAAAACACTCTCGGCACTTCCAACGGCGACAGCGAGTTGACGATCGGTTGCGGACCACGTTTGCCGTGCACCCACAAGCTATCGTGCGTCACGACCGAGCCGGCGGGATGTGTGGCGGTCGATGTCCCACACAGCCCACGCACGAGTGCCCCTATACCCGTTGGCGCGGTCGTGACGTTTCCGTAGTAGAGAATTTCATTGTCGATCGTCACATAGCCAAACGGCAGAAAACCCGCCGTGCTGGCCAGCTGTGCGCTAGTGTCGGTCGGCCCCATGGCGCCGAATTGCACCAGCGTTGTGGTGGGGTCTGTCACATTCGCCACCGGCCATGGGCTCACCGTCACCTGACCGGTACGCGAGTGATAGCCCCACCACAAGCTCTGACTGGTCGTGACGCGCGTCGGGTAGATGGTGTGAATTTCTGGCATGTACGTGCAGCTGAACCCGTTGACGAACACCGCATCCAGGCTGACAAACTTGGGGTCGATTTTGTAGAACGGCACCAGATTTGTCTTGGCCGTGGCGTACCAGTCTTCCACCAGCCAGCGCGTCAGTTGCACCATCTCCTGCAGGGCGTCATCCAGCCACTGGTAGAGGATGTAGACTGGGAGACGCCCGGACGTGTCAGGCAGAGGTGTGCCCGCCGCATCATAGACGGGATCAGGGATCAGCTCCCGGATGCTGTTGATCAGGTTCC
>Ga0137394_10000463_pt1 | contig 28534 bp, 24 predicted proteins | sample czobulk116metaG_FD_108278 | JGI IMG/M metagenome (GOLD analysis project Ga0137394, IMG submission 108278) | Vadose zone soil microbial communities from Angelo Coast Range Reserve, California, USA - czobulk1.16 metaG | ecosystem: Environmental > Terrestrial > Soil > Vadose zone | place: USA...
GCCCGTCTACAAGGGCGCGGTCGTCATGCCGAACCCGGCCTCGTCGGGCACCGGCTTCCTCGACGTCACGAGCTGGCTCCAGCTCTTCGGCGAGACCGAGGGCTGGCGGTACATGGACGCGCTCCACCAGAACATCGGCGTCTACACGCACTCCGGCTCCAAGCCGTGCACCATGGCCGGCGCCGGCGAGTACCCGATCGGAGTGTCCTTCGAGTTCCGTGCGGCCCGGCAGAAGCGGCAGGGCGCGCCGATCGACATCATCTTCCCGTCGGAGGGCTCCGGCTGGGACATGGAAGCGACCGCGATCATGAAGGGCACCAAGAACCTCGAGGCGGCCAAGACGCTGCTCGACTGGTCGGTCGGCGAGAAGGCCATGAAGCTCTACAACGAAGGCTACGCGGTGGTCGCCATCTCCAAGATGTCGCAGCCGATCGAGTACCTGCCGGGCAACATGCTGGACCACATGATCAAGAACGACTTCCAGTGGGCGGCCGTGAACCGCGCCAAGATCCTCGCCGAGTGGGAGAAGCGCTACGGCGCGAAGTCCGAACCCAAGAAATAACACAAAGGGTTGACGACGCCGACGCGGCCGCCCTACCTCCGCATCCAGAGCCTCACCAAGAAGTTCGGCGGCTTCACCGCCCTCGACAACATCTCGCTCGAGATCGCCGAGGGCGAGTTCGTCTGCTTCCTGGGCCCGTCGGGCTGCGGCAAGACCACGCTGCTCCGCGCGATCGCGGGCCTCGACATCCAGACGACGGGTCGCATCGAGCAGAACGGCCGCGACATCTCGGCCCTGCCGGCGTCCAGGCGCGACTTCGGCATCGTGTTCCAGTCCTACGCGCTCTTCCCCAACCTGACCGCCGCCAAGAACGTCGCCTACGGGCTCGAGAACACGCGGGCGAAACGCGCGGAGGTGGCCAGGCGCGTGCGCGAGCTGCTCGACATGATCGGCCTGGGCGCGCACGGCGCGAAGTATCCGGCCCAGCTCTCGGGCGGCCAGCAGCAGCGCGTCGCGCTCGCGCGCGCCCTGGCCACCTCGCCGGGGCTCCTGCTGCTCGACGAGCCCCTGTCGGCGCTCGACGCGAAGGTGCGCGTGCACCTGCGCCACGAGGTCAAGCAGCTCCAGCGACGCCTGCGGGTGACGACGATCATGGTCACCCACGACCAGGAAGAGGCGCTCACGATGGCCGACCGCATCGTGGTGATGAACCTCGGCGCGATCGAGCAGATCGGCACGCCGCTCGAGATCTATCGCGAGCCGGCGTCTCCGTTCGTCGCCGACTTCATCGGCGTGATGAACTTCGTCGCCGCCACCGTCGTCCGGGACGGCGCGGTGCGGCTCGGCCGGATCGAGCTCGCCTGCGAGGCGGACGGCTTCGCCCCCGGCACCGAGGTGACGCTGGCGATCCGCCCGGAGGACATCCTGGTCCAGGACGCCCCCGGGAGCCAGCCGAACACGCTGCGCGCGCGCGTGGAGGCGGTCGCGTTCCTCGGCTCGTTCTTCCGCGCCGACCTCGTCGGCGAAGCCATGGACGGCGTGCTCCTCCGCGCCGACCTGTCGGTCGATCTCGTCCGCCGCCTGGGGATCGCGGAGAAGAGCACGCTGTCGTTGCTCCTGCCGCGAGAGCGGATCCGGATCTACCCCGGGAGCACGGTCCATCGCTGACGCCGCGGTCATCCGCTCCGCGGACGTCGCCGCGATCGTCCGGCCCGAGGCGAGCCGGGACGACCGGCTCATGCGCGTCTTCATCGGCGTCATCGGCCTCTATCTGGTCGTCGCCCTCGCGCTGCCGCTCGGGCTCATGCTCGGCAAGAGCCTCCAGGGCCCGAAGGACGAGTTCATCGGCCTCGCGAACTACGTCCGGTACTTCTCGACGCCGGCCCTCTTCCAGTCGATCGGCAACAGCCTCTGGGTCTCGGTCCTCAGCACGGTCATCACCGTGCCGGCGGCGTTCTTCTACGCCTACGCGCTCACGCGATCCCGCATGCCGCTCCGCGGGCTCTTCAAGAGCGTGGCGCTCGTCCCGATCCTCGTCCCCTCGCTGCTGCCCGGCCTCGCCCTCGTCTACCTCTTCGGCAACCAGGGGCTGATCAAGGGGGCCCTCTTCGGGCACAGCATCTACGGGCCGATCGGCATCGTGATGGCGGAGGCCTTCACGACCTTCCCCCACGCGTTGCTGATCATCCTGGCCGCCCTCGCCCTCGCCGACGCGCGGCTCTACGAGGCGGCGGTCGCGCTTCGCGCGTCGCGGCCGCGGATCTTCTGGACCGTCACGCTGCCGGGGGCGCGCTACGGCCTGATCAGCGCGACCTTCGTCGTCTTCACCACGGTGATCACCGACTTCGGCGCGCCGAAGGTCATCGGCGGGCAGTACAACGTGCTGGCGACCGACGTCTACAAGCAGGTGATCGGCCAGCAGAACTTCCAGATGGGCGCCGTCGTCAGCGTCATCTTGTTGGTGCCGGCGATCTTCGCCTTCATGGTCGATCGCGCCGTCAGGCGCCGGCAGGTGGCGCTCCTGTCCGCGCGGGCCGTGCCGTACGAGCCCCGGCCCCAGCGCGGCTTCGACCTGGTCATGCTCGCCTACTGCGTCGCGGTCGGCGTCGGCATCCTCAGCATCGTCGCGGTCTCCCAGTTCGCCGCTCTGGTGAAGTTCTTTCCTTACAACCTCACGCTGACCTGGGCGCACTACGATTTCGACCAGAAGGGGGGCGGCGGCTGGGCCTCGTACGGGAACTCGATCCGCCTGGCGCTCTTGACCGGCGTGGTCGGGACCTTCGCGGTGTTCGTGGGCGCCTATCTCGTCGAGAAGGCGCGCGGCTTCGCCCTGGGTCGCGGGCTCTTCCACTTCCTCGCGATGCTGCCGATGGCGGTGCCGGGCCTGGTCCTCGGGCTCGCCTACATCTTCTTCTTCAACGCGCCGGCGAATCCGCTCAACGGGCTCTACCGCACGATGACGATCCTGGTCATCAACACCATCGTGCACTTCTACACCGTCGGCCATCTGACCGCGCTGACCGCGCTCCGGCAGATGGACCCCGAGTTCGAGACGGTGTCCGCCTCGCTGAAGCAGCCCTTCTACCGGACCTTCTGGCGCGTGACGGTGCCGGTCTGCCTGCCCTCCACGCTCGACATCGCGATCTACATGTTCGTCAACGCCATGACGACCGTCTCGGGCGTCGTCTTCATCTACGGCCCCAAGACCGAGCTGGCCTCGATCGCCGTCCTGAACATGGACGACACCGGCGAGATCGCCTCGGCGGCGGCGATGGCGATGATGATCTTCTACACCAACGTTGGGGCACGGGGGCTCCATCTGCTGCTGGCGCGCTGGCTCGAGCGCCGCACTCAAGCGTGGCGTCGGCGCTAGTGCTCGTCCCCGGAATCGGCTCGGCTGCGCATGGCGTCGGAGGCGCCCGGCGCCTCCGACATCGCGTGATCGTCGAACATGATTCCGGGGACGGAGCGCTGGGTCGGGCGTGGAGCGCGCCGTGAGGGACCAGGCCCGCGTCGTCATCGTCGGGGGCGGCATCGCCGGGTGCAGCGTCGCGTATCACCTGGCGATGAAGGGTTGGGTGGACGTGGTGCTCGTCGACAAGGGGGAGCTGACGAGTGGGTCCACGTGGCATGCCGCGGGAATGGTGACGCACTTCCATACGTCGCCGACGCTCATGCGCATGCGGCAGTACAGCATCGGGCTGTACCGGGGCCTGCAGTCGGAGCCCGGGGCAGCCGAGCACTGGCACGAGGTCGGCAGCCTCCGCGTCGCCTCGAGTCGGGATCAGTGGAGGTTCCTCCAGCGGCAGGTCGGGACGGCGAAGGCGATTGGTCTTGACGTGGATACGATCTCGCCGGTGGAGTCGCTTCACATCTTCCCCTTGATGTCGGGCGAGAGCCTCTACGGTGCGATGTATCTGCCGGGCGATGGCTGGCTCGATCCGAGCGGCGCCACGATGGAGCTGGCCGCACGGGCGCGACGGCTGGGCGTCGAGATTCGCACGGGCGTGCGGGTCACCGGGATCACGCGGACCGGGCGCGGCGCCGTCACCGCGGTCGAGACCGACCACGGCGCGATCCGCACGGAATGCGTGGTCAACGCCGGCGGCATGTGGGCTGGCCAGATCGCGGCCATGGTCGGCGTGAGCCTGCCGATCACGCCGCTGGTCCATCAGCACCTGGCCACGAAGCCGATCCCCGGGAACGAGCTCGCCCGCACGACGCCGTGTCTGCGCGACCCGGAGAACCTCGTCTACATGCGCGAGGAGGTCGGCGGGTTTCTCATCGGTGGCTTCGAGCGGAGCCCGGTCGCGTGGTCGGTCGGCGGCGTGCCCTGGGATTTCACGCAGCAGCTCCTGCCCTCGGACTGGGAGCTCTTCAACGAGATCCTGGAGGGCGCTATCCGGCGCGTGCCCGTCCTGGCGAAGGCCGAGCTGGCGCATCTCGTGAACGGCCCCGAAGGCATCACGCCCGACAGCCGTCCCCTGCTCGGTCCCGTGCCGGGCGTGCCCGGATTCTGGGTGGCGGCCGGCCTCTCGCACACGGGCTTCGGCGCCGGCGGCGCGATCGGCCACATCCTCGCCGACTGGCTCGTCGACGGCGAGCCGTCGCACGACGTGACGGAGCTGAACGTGCGGCGCTTCGGGCCCGTGTACGAGGACCGGGCGTACGCTGCCGAGCGCGCGCGCGAGTCGTACAAGTACTACTACACGCTGCGCTATCCCCACGACGAGAACGAGTGGGCCCGCGCGCGACGGCTGAGCCCGCTCGACGCGCGGCTGGGCGAGGCGGGCGCCGTCTTCGGCGAGAAGAACGGCTGGGAGCGCGCGAACTACTTCGCGCCCGGGGCGCCGGGCCGCCGCGCGGGCGCCGACCAGCGCCGGTGGGGCTGGGCGCGGCCCGCGTTCTTCGAGCGCGTCGGGCTCGAGCACCGGGCGGTCCGCGAGCGCGTCGGGCTCTTCGACTTCACCTCGTTCGGCAAGCTCGACGTGAGTGGGCCCGGCGCCCTGGCGCTCCTGCAGCGCCTGGCCGACAACGACGTCGACCGCCCGGTCGGGAGCGTGATCTACACACAGTTCCTCAACCCGCGCGGCGGCATCGAGAGCGACCTGACCGTGACCCGCTGGGCCCCGGACCGCTTCCGGGTGACGACCGGCAGCAACTTCGTCGCGAGCGATCTCGGCTGGATCCTGATGCACCGCCCGGACGCCGGCGTGGAGGTGCGCGACGTCACCGACCGCTTCGCCTGCGTCGGCATCTGGGGGCCCGAGGCGCGCCGGGTGCTGCAGGCGGTCACCGCGAGCGACGTGTCCAACGCCGCCCTTCCTTATATGTCGGCGCGCCGGATCGAGATCGCCGGCGCCGCGGTCGGAGCGCAGCGGGTGACCTACGTCGGGGAGCTGGGCTGGGAGCTCTACGTCGCCACCGAGCACGCGGTGAGGGTGTGGGACGCGCTGCTGGCCGCCGGCCGGCCGTTCGGGATCGAGCCCGCGGGGTACAAGGCCGTGGACTCGCTGAGGCTCGAGAAGGGCTACCGCTACTGGAGCACCGATCTCACGCCCGCCGAGAATCCGTACGAGGCCGGCCTCGGCTTCTGCGTGCGCCCACAGAAAGGGGCCTTCATCGGTCGCGAGGCGCTGGCGCGCATCAAGGCCGACGGCGTCCAGCGAAGGCTCTGCACGGTCACCTTGCGGACACCGCTGCCCGAGGACGCCGACCTGTACGGGGGCGAGGCCGTGTACGTGGACGGCCGCGCGGTGGGCCGGCTCCGGAGCGGGGGCTGGGGTTATACGGTCGCGAAGCACATCGGCCTCGTCTACCTGCCGCCGGCGCTCTCGGCGACCGGCACGCCGCTCGAGGTGGAGGCGTTCGGCGCGCGCTTCGCTGCCGAGGTGGAGCCCGACGTGCTCTACGACCCCGGCGGCGCCAGGCTCCGCCTATAGTCCGCCTATAATAAGGAGGCGATGCCGAATCCGTTCCTGACGTCCTCCCGGCTCGCGGACGCTCGAGCGCTGCTCGACCGTCTGATCGTCGAGCACAAGCCCGGCTACGCTCTCCAGCGCGAGTTCCAGACCGACCCGGGGATCTACCAGCTCGACCTCGAGCGCATCTGGCGCCGCGGCTGGCTCTTCGCCGGACACGCGTGCCAGGTCAAGCGCCCGGGGGACTACTTCACCTTCGACGTCGACACCGACTCGATCATCGTCATCCGCGGCGACGACGAGCGGATCCACGCGCTGCACAACACGTGTCGCCATCGCGGCATGAAGGTCTGCCAGGCCGAGTCCGGTCACGTCGGGCGGATCGTCTGCCCCTATCATCAGTGGTCCTACGCGCGAGACGGCGAGCTGATGGCGTGCGGCGGGATGGACGGGGATGGCGACCTCGACCGCCGCGACTTCGGCCTGCACCCCGTGCACGTCCGCGAGGTCGGCGGGCTGATCTTCGTCTCTCTGGCCGACGCTCCGGGCCCGTTCGAGGGCGCCGAGCGGGCGCTCGGCGCGCTCCTGCCGCCCCAGGGCCTCGCGCGAGCCAAGGTCGCGGCGACGCGGAGCTACGAGGTGCGCGCGAACTGGAAGCTCGTGTGGGAGAACAACCGCGAGTGCTGGCACTGCAACGTGAACCATCCCCAGTACGTCAAGGCCAACTACGACAACGCGCCGATCGACGACGCCGCGCTCAAGCGGGAGATCGAGGCGCAGGCCCGCGCGACCTCGGCGCGGCTCGAGGCCGACGGGCTCGTGATCGACTATCAGGAGGCGGGCCTGGTGCCCTTCCCGTCGCCGGACTACTGGTGGTCCATCAACCGCACGCCGCTGGTAGCGGGCTGGGTCAGCGAGTCGATGGACGGCCGGCCCGTCGCGCCGCTGATGGGCGATTATTCGACCCGCGACGTCGGAACCCTGCGCATGCGCACGATGCCGAACTTCTGGAACCACGCGAGCGGCGATCACGCCGTGTCGACGCGCCTGGCGCCGTCAGGCCCGCAGAAGACGCTCGTGCAGGTTCAGTGGCTCGTCGACGAAGCCGCCGTCGAGGGCACGGACTACTCGCTCGACGCGCTCCTGCCGTTCTGGCAGCTCACCAGCGAGCAGGATTGGGACCTGTGCGAGAAGAACCAGGCCGGCATCAACTCCTCCGCCTTCACGCCCGGGCCCTACTCCACGAAGCGCGAGTACAACGTCATCCGCTACACGGAGTGGTACCTGCACGAGGTCGCCAAGCCCTGACGCGGTCCGGCGCGCTCGTCGCGGGTCAGCGCCCGTACGCGAGCGACAACGTGATCAGGCCGGCGGGGCTCGCGTCACGCCGATCTTGTCGGAGGCCCGGCTCGTCGGCCGCGGCGCTCGCGCCGTTACTCGGGGAGCGCGTGCAGCGCGTACATCGCGAGCAGGAGGTTGCCGGGCGCGCCGAGCTTGCCGAACCAGCGGCCATAAATCTGCATGATCTCGCCCGACCGGTACAGGTTGGAGAGGACTCGGTTGACGGCCAGCCTGAACGGCGCGTCGCCTCGCCTCATCATGAAGCCGTACGGCTCGTAGGACAGGTAGTGCTCGGCGATGGCGAACTGCGCCGGGTCCTTGGCCGTCACCGCGAGCCCGATGAGAATGACGCGATCCGACGCGTACGCGTCGGCGCCGCCGCTTTCGAGCGCGGCGAGACCCTCACGGTGGTCCTTCACCGGGACGATCTGCGCGTTGACGAACGCCTTCTGGAGCGCCGCGCGCACCGCCGCGTCGGTCGTCGTGCCGGGAATGACGGCGATCTTCTTGCCGCCGAGATCCTGGAAGGACGCCAGCTTTTCGGTCCCCTTGACGAGGAGGCTGCCACCGTCGACGAAGGTCATGTGGCTGAAGTCGACCTGCTCCTGCCGGGAGAGCGAGTTCGTCGTCGAGCCGCACTCGAGGTCGATCGTTCCGTTGACGACCGAGGCGATCCGGGTTTCGGGAGTCACCGCGACCCACTTCACGTCGAGCTTCTGCAATTTGAGCTGCTGCTGAATGCCCGTCACGATCCGCTGGCAGAGGTCGATCGAATAACCCGAGGGCTTGCCGTCGTTGCCGCGGAAGGAGAAGGGCACGGACTGCTCCCGGTACCCGATCGTGATCGTTCCGCTGTCCTTGATCTTCTTCAGCGTGCCCTGAAGGTCCTGCGCCGGAGCCGAGCCCGGCAGCGACAGCGCCAGCGCGACCGTCGCCAGGATCCGGGTCAGGGCGCTCATTGCCCGGCCCGGTCGAGGGTGATCGCGAGCGCCTGGGTATAGATGAGCTCGACCACGTTACCGGCTTCGACTCCCTGGAGGTTCTTCGGGTCCTTCACCTTGATGGTCTCCGTGTTGCCCCGGGGGCCTTTGATGGTCACGGTCTGCTCCCTCTTGTCGACCGCGGTGATCGTGGCGGTCACGATGACCTCGCGGCCCAGCGTGGCCGATGGAGTCTCTCCAGGCTTGGAGGCGGCCCGCGCCTCCTGGACGCTCACGCCCGGCGCGCTGCCGACCTTCTTGACCTGGAGGGCCAGCGCCTCCATGTAGGCGGCGACGACCGGATCGCCGACGGCGACCGCCTCGAGCTTCTGCGGATCCTTCACGTCGAGCGTCACCGTGCCGCCCCGGGGCCCTTTGAGCGTGACGGTGCGGTTCGTCTTGTCGATGGCGTCGATCCACCCGCGGATCGTCACCATGGTGGCCTCGACCACCGTCTCGCTCAGGACGGGCGCTTCCTCCGCGCTGGGCGTGTCGGTCGACTTGCACGCCTGGATGGCGAGCAGCGCGGTGACGATGAGCGCCGCGATCGCGGTCTTCATCGAGCTTCCTCCCTGTCGGGCGGGGTCGCAAAGGACATAGCACGGGGGCGCGGCGGGCCGAATGGGACGAAGGTCCTACATCGAGCCTTCTCGGGCCCGGTAGTCCGGTGACTAGCCGGACGAGCACTTGCCGAACATGAGGAAAACGCCATCGCGCGAGAGGACGGCGCTCGTCATGTCGCCGGTGTCCACGAAGATGGCCAGGCTCCAGCTCGAGCCCGTCTCCGTCCCGTAGATCATGAGGCGGCCGCCTTCGTGGCTCACCGCCGTGATCCTGGCGGTGCGGCCGGTCGCGGCGCCGCCGATGAGGCGTTGACCGACATCGACGCTGACGACCGGGGGCAGGTTGACCGTCGACGCGGTTCCGCGGACGCACACCTGCGGGTTGCTGCACACCAGCACGGGCCCGATCGCACACTGCAGGGGTGTCGACCCGTCGTACGGCGGCGCGGCGCTCGCGGCGACCGCGACCGTCAGCAGAGCGACGATCCATCCGATTCGGGGGCCGAGCACCTCAGCGAACCTAAGGCCGTAGCCGTCGTCTGACTAGTAAGACGAAGGTCCCATATGAGGAGACGTGGCTCTCCTGCTACCTGAATGTGGAGGGTAGCCATGACCAAGCGGACCACGATCGTGCTTCTCGCGCTGTTGAGCGTCGTCGCGGCCGGATGCGGGGCCGCCCGGAAGGCCGAGATGGCCTTGGCGAACGCGCCGACCGCCAACGTGGCCGGCGTGTGGACCGGAAGCGCGGGGACGGGCGGAGTGTTCATTCCCGTCACGATGACGCTGAACCAGAACGGTACCAACGTCACGGGCAACGTCGGCGTCGGTGGGCGTCCCGACCTCACCGGCGGCGTCAAGGGATCCGTGCAGGGCGAGCTGCTGTACCTGGCGCTCGAGCGCGTGACCCTCGGTGAGCTCAGGGTCAAGCAGGACACGATCACCGGCGAGGTCTCGGGCGGGCTCCCGCTCACGCTGCAACGCTCGAAGTAGGGTCGGGCCCGAGCGGGCCTCGGAGACAACCTCCATCGTGTAACATAGCGACCTCAGAGCCAACACCGGTCATCCGGTGTTCGGCGAAGGGAGCGCGATGTGAAGCCCTCGTTCGAGTGGCGCTCGTCAGTCCTGTCGTGGGCGCTCCTGGCGCTGCTGGTCGCAGCGCCGACGGCGAGGGCCGCCGACGGCCCGGCGCCCGTGGCCGAAGAGACCGGGCACCAGGTGAACGTCCTGCTGCTCTACGCCTCACCGCGGCTGACTCCCGCCCAGATCGCCCTCGACGAGGCGTTTCGCGCGACCCTGACGTCGCGCCTGTCCGACCCCGTGTACTTCTACACCGAGTACCTGGACCTGACTCTGTTCACGGGCGACGAGCCGCGACCCGAGCTGCGCGCGCTTCTCCGACAGAAGTATGGTCGGGTCAAGCTCGACCTGGTGGTCGCGCTGGGCAGCCGCGCCCTGCGGTTCGCGGTTCAAAACCGCGCCGACCTGTTCCCGGGCGCGCCGATCGTCTTCGCGAGCGTCGACCGAGCCGCGGTCGCCGACCTGAAGCTCGACGACGACGTCACCGGCCTGTGGCTGAATATCGACTGGGCGGGAACCCTCGACGCCGCCCTTCGCCTTCAGCCGGACACGCGCCGGGCGGTCGTGATCACGGGCACTGCGGCCACGGACCGGGTATGGCAAGCCGCCGCCCGGAGGCAGCTCGCGCCGTATCAAGGACGAATCGACGTGACGTACCTGACCGACCTCTCGGTCGACGAGGTCTTGAATCGCGTCGCCGCGCTCTCGAAGGGCACGGTCGTGCTCTTCGGAGCCTTTTCGCGTGACGCGACCGGCCAGGCTCTCATAAGCGCGCAAGTCGTTCCGCGGGTCGCCGCGAGCGCCGCCGTCCCCGTGTACGGTCCCGCCGAGACGTACGTCGGGGGCGGCATCGTGGGCGGGCACGTCGTGAGCTTCCACTCCCAGGGCGTGCGAGGCGCCGAGCTGGCCTCCAGCGTCATGCGCGGGAACCGGTCGCGACCCACCGATGCCGAGACGAACATCTACGTGTTCGACTGGCGCCAGCTCCAGCGCTGGGGGCTCGACGAGAAGCGGCTTCCGGCGGGGAGCGAGGTGCGCTTCCGGCAGCCGTCGCTCTGGGAAGCCTACCGATGGTTCGTGCTGGCCGGTGTCGCCGTGGTCGCTCTGGAGACCGCGCTCGTCGTCGGCCTGCTCGTGAACCGGGCCCAGCGGCGCCGCGCTCAGCGCGCCCTCGCCGACCGCCTCAGGTTCGAGACGCTCCTGTCCGAGCTCTCGGCCGCGTTCATCACCCTGCCCGCGCGCGAGGTGGCCGGACAGATCGAGAAGGCGCTCGAGCGGATCGTGGGGACGCTCAATCTGGACCGAGCGGTGCTCGCCGAGCTGGACGACCGGCGCACCGACGTCATCAAGGTCACGCATTCGTGGACGCGTGAAGGGACCGTCCCCATCCCCGGAGCGGTGGAGAAGAAGGCGTTCCCCTGGGTCGCCGCGCGCCTTCAGGCCGGTCATGTGGTCTCGGTGTCGCGGATCGACGAGCTTCCGAGCGCGGCCCAGGCCGACCGGCGCAGCCTGCTGGCACTCGCCACCCGATCGTTCGTGGCCGTCCCGCTGATCGTCGAAGGCGTCGCCGTCGGCGCGCTCGCGTTCAGCACGCTCCGCGCGGAGCGCGACTGGCCTGACGAGCTGGTCCAGCGGCTCCAGCTCCTGGCGGAGGTCTTCGCCAACGCCCTGGCTCGGCGTCGGGCCGAGAGCGCGGCGCGCGAGAGCGAAGACCGGTTCCGGCTGCTGGCGGACACCGCTCCGTTGATGATCTGGATGTCCGGGCCCGACGCCCGGCGCGCCTACTTCAACCGGCGCTGGCTCGACATGACGGGGCGTCGAGCGGAGGACGATCTGGCCAACGGCTGGATCGACAGCGTGAACCCCGACGATCGCAAGGCCGCGCTCGAAGCGTACGACCAGGCGGTGGCGGAGCGGAGGTCCTTCACGATCGACTACCGGTTGCGGCGCTGGGACGGCGAGGACCGGTGGATTCTCGATCACGGCGTCCCCCGGATCGGCGAGGACGGCACGTTCGCCGGCTACGTCGGCTCCGTGATCGACATCACCGCGCTGAACACCGCCCTGCAGGCGGTCCTCGAGAGCAACGCGCTCCGCAGCGCCATCTTCGGATCGCTGTACGGCCGGGTCGCCGCCATCGACCGCCACGGCGTCATCATCGCCGTCAATCGTTCGTGGACGCGCTTCGCCGAAGAGGACGCCGACGATCCGGCGCGCGGCCTGGCGGTCGGCGCCAGCTGTCTCGCCGTCTGGCGCGACGCGGCGGCGTCCGGCAACCTCGACGCGCTGCGGGCGTTCGAGGCCGTCACGACGGTCCTCGCCGGAACGAGCGAGGACGCCCGGCTCGAGTACGCGTGTCGTTCGCGGTCCGGCGAGCTCTGGTTCGAGATGGCGGTCGAGCCCTTCCGCCGTCCCGAGGGGGGCGCGGTGATCTCGTACATCGACATCACACGCCGGCGCAACGCCGAGGAGGAAGCGCGCCGGCAGCGCGAGGAGCTGGCGCACGCGCAGCGCGTCACCACCCTCGGCGAGCTGAGCGCCTCGCTCGCTCACGAGGTCAACCAGCCGCTGGCCGCGATCGTGACGAACGCGCAGGCGGCGATCCGGCTGCTCGGGCGCGAGGGCGTCGCGCACGCCGATGTCTCGGAGGCGCTGACCGACATAGCCGCCGACGCCAAGCGGGCATCCGCGATCATCCGCCGGCTTCGCGCGCTCTCGCGCAAGGAGCACGCGCCCCAGACGGGCATCGACCTCAACGAGCTGATCGACGATGTCGTGAGCCTGCTCCGCCACGACTTCGCGCGGAAGAGCATCGCGGTGCTGCGCACCTTCGATCCCGTGGTGCCCCTCGTCTCCGGAGACCCGATTCAGCTCCAGCAGGTGGTCCTGAACCTGCTCGTCAACGCCAGCGAGGCGATCGCGCACACCGAGGACGGCCGGCGTGAGGTCGCGATCGCGACCACCCACCGGACCCCCGGCCTGGTGCAGATCACGGTCCGCGACACGGGGATCGGCGTCAAGGAGGCGGAGATCGAGCGCATGTTCGAGCGGTTCGTGAGCTCCAAGCCCGGAGGCCTCGGCATGGGCCTGGCGATCAGCCGCTCGATCGTCGAGGCGCACGGTGGGCAGATCCGGGCCGTCGCCAATCCCGATCGCGGCCTCACTCTTCACGTCGAGCTGCCCTGCGAGGACGGTTCCGCTCCGCAGAACGGCCTCGCGCAGCAGGCACCCTGACCAGATCGGCCCAATCGTATGGGACCAACAACGCATGGCGGAGCGTATGCCGCAGGTCGTAGGGTCGAATCGACATCGACAGTGCCGCGGGTCGACTGGGCGAGCCCGAGAGAAGAAAGGGAGGACCGGTTGAGCTTCGCCGCGCTGCATCAGAGCGACGGATCGCCGCTCGTTTACGTGATCGACGACGACGAGTCGCTCCTGCGCGCGCTCCGGCGCCTGCTCGGCGCCGGTGGGTTCCGGGTCTGTACCTTCTCGTCGGCGGAGGACTTCCTGGAATCCGCGACGTCGACGCCGGGCTGCCTCGTGCTCGATGTGCACCTCGGCGGGCTCAGCGGATTCGAGCTGCACGACCGTCTCGTCGCCGCCGGACGGCGGATCCCGGTGGTCTTCATCACCGCGCACGACGACGCGGTGACCCGAGAGCGCGCCCGCCGCGCGGGCGCCGTGGACTACCTCCGGAAGCCCTTCAACGACGAGTCGCTGATCGCCGGCATCAACCGCGCCCTCGGCCAGGCCTGAGCGCGGGACGGGAAGCGCGCGGGCGAGCTCGCCGCGCGCTTCCGCGGTTGACGGCGCCTTTCCTCAGCGCTCCTTGATCAGGAACATGTCCCGGCGGTTCTTCGACCAGCAAGCTTCGTTGTGTTCCGTGCACACCGGCCGTTCCTCGCCGAACGAGACGATCGTGACGCGGTCACCCTTGACGCCCTGCGCCACCAGGTAGTTCATCGCGGATTTCGCGCGCCGGTCGCCGAGGGCGAGGTTGTAGGCTTCGGTGCCGCGCTCGTCGCAATGGCCCTCGATGAGGAGGAGATATCCGTCGTTCTTGGCTAGCCATGCGGCGCTCGCGTCCAGGACCTTGGCGTCCGCCGGGCGGATCGTCGCCGAGTCGAACGCGAAGTAGATCGGCTTGAGCGCGTCGTCCGGCCGATACTCCTTCGGCGGCGCCGGACGAGGCGCCGGCGGAGGCGGAGGCGGCGTCGGCGCAACCACCACGGGGGGTGGCGGCGGCGCCGGAGCGACGGCCGGCGGCGGCGCCGCTGGCGCCGGCGCGGGCGCGGGCGCCTGGCTGACGGTCGCCACCGGGCGCTTGGCGCAGGCCGCGACGAGAAGGAGCATGACGATCACCGAAGCAAGGATGGAACGATCAAGAAGGGTGCGCACGATTGGTCCTCCGCTCAGGCTACTTTTCGCTACTCCTATACGACACGAGGCGCCTGTTCAATGGGACGTTGGTCGGATGACCTCGCGACTTTAACCACCGAAAGCCTACCATGTCCCGCCGTCCTCGCTGCCGGGAGTGGACCTTTACCTGGCGCGAGCAGACGTGACACAATCGCCGCGAGGTCGCAGCGTAAAGTATCGCATGAGGAAGATTCCAACCGGCAGCGCGGCGACGATTTTCGCGGCGGCGCTCGTGTGCCTCGGATACTTCCTCGGCGCCCGCATCGGCTTCGCGTTCACCATCCACCCGTCCCCCGTCTCGACGCTGTGGCCGCCCAACTCCATCCTGCTCGCCGCGCTGCTGCTGGCGCCGACGCGGTCCTGGCCGGTGCTGCTCCTGGCGGCGTTCCCCGCCCACCTCGCCATCCAGCTCGCGAACGGCGTTCCGGTCACGATGATCCTGCTCTGGTTCGTCAGCAATTGCTCGCAAGCGCTGGTCGGGGCCGTCTGCGTGCGCCGGCTCACCGACGGCCCGCTGCGGTTCGACGACTCGCGCCACGTCGGTGTCTTCGTCTTCGGCTCGATCGTCGGCGTGTTCGCGTCGTGCTTCCTCGACGCCGCCTTCGTGACGCTCGTGGGCTGGGGCGAGGGAACGTACTGGCACATCTGGCGGTCCCGCTTCTTCTCGAACGTGCTGGCGGAGCTGACCCTGGTTCCCATGATCGTCGGGTGGGCCCACGTCGACGTCATGCGCCTCCGGCGAGTGTCCCTCCGTACGCTCGCCGAGATCGTCGTGCTGGGCATCGGCCTCCTCGGCGTCAGCGTTCCGGTCTTCATGTGGCGGGAATCGGGGCTGGAAGGGATCCAGGCGCTACTCTACGCGCCCCTGCCGTTCCTGGTCTGGGCCGCGGTACGCTTCGGCTCGATCGGCACGAGCACGGCCACCCTGGCGGTCGCGTTGCTGGCGACCCAGGGCGCCATGAACAGACTCGGTCCCTTCGTCGCGAGCTCCCCGAGCGACAGCGCGCTGTCCATCCAGCTCTGCCTCATCTTCGCGTCCATTCCCCTTCTGCTCCTGAGCGCGGTCATGCAGGAGCGGCGGCGGGCGGAACGATCGGCGATCTTCAAGGAGGAGAGTCTCAAGCTGGCGCTCAACGCCGCGCAGATGAGCATCTGGGACTGGAGCGTCCCTCCGGGTGACACGAGATGGCAGCGGGAGCCGAGCGCCACGCCGTTCGGCGCCTTTCTCCAGGCGGTTCATCCCGACGATCAGCCCGTGGTCGCCGAGGCGATCACGGCCGCGATCGAGAAGGGGGCGCCCTGGGACGTCGAGTTCCGCGTGGTTCACCGCGACGGCGGCGTCCGCTGGGTGATGGGCAAGGGCGAGGTCCTCCGGGACGACGCCGGGCGCCCCACGCGGCTCCTCGGCGTCAACGTCGACATCACCGACCGCAAGCGCGCCGACGAGGCCGTCCGCGCCTCCGAGGAGCTCTTCTCCCGAGCCTTCCGCTCCAGCCCGGACGCGATGGTGATCAGTCGGCGGGCCGACGGCCGGATCATCGACGTCAACGATCGCTGGGAGACGCTCTTCGGCTACAGCCGCGCGGCCGCGGTGGGACGGACGGTGGCCGAGCTCCCACTCGGCGCCGGGGCGCAGGACCAGGCGACGATGCGACGCGTGATCGAGGCGCCGGGACCCGTGCGCGACGTCGAGAGCCGGTTTCTCACCCGGACGGGAGAGCTGCGCGAGACCGTCATCGCGACCGAGGCCGTGGAAATGGGCGGCCATCACTGCTTCATCACCACGATCCGGGACGTCACGGAGCGCATGCGCGCCCAGCGCGAAGCCGAGGAGCAGCGACAGCTCCTGACCCACTTGAGCCGTGTCGCCGTCCTCGGCGAGCTTTCCGGGGCGCTGGCCCACGAGCTCAGTCAGCCGCTGACCGCCATCCTGAGCAACGCGCAGGCGGCCCGGCGGATGCTGGCGCGAGAGCCGGTCGACCTGCGTGAGATCGACGAGATCCTCGAGGACATCGCCAGCGCCGACCGGCGCGCCGGCGAGGTCATCCGTCGGCTGCGCGCGATGTTCAGGCGCGGCGAGTCGAATCGCCAGCTCCTCGACCTCAACGAGGTCACGCGCGAAGTGCTCGATTTCGCGCGCAGCGACCTCCTCACCCGCCACGTGCAGGTCACGACCCGCCTCGCCCCGGACCTACCGAAAGTCCTGGGCGACAGCGTGCAGGTCCAGCAGGTTCTCCTGAACCTGATCGTGAACGGCTGCGAGGCGATGATCGCCAACGAGCCGAACGATCGGGCGCTGGTGATCGAGACGGCCGTCATCGATCGCGACACGGTGGGAGTCTCGGTCCTCGACAACGGCAGCGGCATCCAGGCCGAGATCCTCGATCAGGTGTTCGAGCCCTTCGTCACCACCAAGCAACAGGGCCTTGGGCTCGGCCTCACGATCTGTCGCTCGATCGCCACCGCGCACGGCGGTCAGTTGTGGGCCGGCAACAACGCGGACCGCGGGTCGGCGTTTCGCCTCCTGCTGCCGCGAGACGAAACCCTCGCGCCGGCCGCCGTCTGATCGAGTCGGCCGATCAGGCGTCGGGCCGCAGGCCCAACCGGTCGGCCTGCCGAACGAGCTCGGCCACGGAGCCCGCCTGCGTCTTCTCCATCACGCGCCCACGGTGGAACTTCACGGTCTTCTCGCTGATGCCGAGGTCGCCGGCGATCTGCTTGTTGAGCCGGCCCTGGACCACGAGCCCGAGCACGTCGCGTTCCCGTGGGGTCAGCATGTCGAAGCGCTGGCGGATCGCGGCGAGCTCCGCCCGCTCCCGGCGAGCCTCGCGGTCGTCGCGCAGGGCGCGGTGGATGATGTCGAGCAGGGCTTGATCGCTGAAGGGCTTCTGTAAGAAGTCGATCGCGCCGGCCTTGATGGCCCGGACGCTCGAGGGGACGTCCGCGTGACCGCTGATGAAGATGATCGGGATGTCACGCCCGGCTCGGATGAGGCTCTCCTGAAGCTCGAGCCCGCTCGGTCCCGGCAGCCGGAGATCGAGCACCACGCAGGAGGGGCGGTCGACCAGGGGGAGCTCGAAGAACTCCCGCGCGGAGGCGAATGTTTGAACATCGAGATCCACGGACCGGAGGAGGCGCTCCAGCGAGCGGCGCACGGAATCGTCGTCGTCGATCACGAAGACGATCGGCCGATCGACCGGCTCGCCGGGCCCGGGGGCTGGAGAACCGATCGGTGCTCTCGGTGCCTCGCGAGGGGCTGGGTGGCCCAGGGAATTCGCCATCGAAAGTCCTTACCAAGAGGATTCGCCCGCTCCCGCACGTCGACGCCGCCACACCGGCGGGGCGACCGGTCTGGAGAGCGTATTCGGACCCTGGGCCAGACGCAATCCGACTTTGGTCCAGTACGCCGGGGCGACGATCCGCTCGAGCGTGACGATCTGCTATGATCATCGGGGACCCAAGATGAGATCCCGGCCATTGATCGCCGTCGTCGATGACGAAGAGTCGATCCGTAAGTCCCTCCGACGGCTGTTCAAGGCCTCGCAGCTCGACGCCACGGTGTACGCGTCGGGGCAGGAGTTCCTCGATTCGCTGCGGCAAGACCAGCCCGACTGCCTGGTCCTCGATCTCCAGATGCCCGGGTTGACCGGGCTCGAGCTTCAGCGAATCCTCACCGGGGCCGGGGTGCGCTTTCCGACGATCATCATCACCGCCCACGACGAGCCCGAGACCCGCGCGCGCTGCCTGTCGGCCGGGGCGGCCGCGTATCTTTGCAAGCCGCTCCACGACGAAATGCTCCTGGACACGATCGCGGACGTGGTCGGCAGGGTCGCCGCGGCCGTGACCGCAGACCACCGCGTCAGTCCGTAGCGCCCAACGCCGTTCCGGTCGCCCCTGGCGCCGGTCCGCTCCTGGCTTGCCAGGGACGGTAGAATCGCTGCCGTGACACACTCTCGGTCGGGAAGCTAGGCCGCCATGCCCTGGGATCCACGCGTCCAGGCACTCGTCGACCGCTATCCCCCGTTGCGGGCCGTCGGCAACACGCCGCTCATCCCGGTGGACGTCATGCGTCGCGAGCTCCCCGATGTCGAAGTGTTCGCCAAGATGGAGTCGCTGAACCCCGGGGGCTCGCTCAAGGATCGGCCGGTGCTGAGGATGCTCCTCAGCGCGCTCGACGACGGGCGACTCAAGCCGGGCAAGACCGTGCTGGACAGCTCGTCGGGTAACGCGGGCATCGCGTACGCGATGATCGGTCGGATCATCGGCGCGCCGGTCGAGATCGTGATCCCCAACAACGCGAGCGCCGAGCGCAAGAAGCGGATGCTCGCGCACGGCGCGCGGCTCACCTTCACGGACGCGCTCCTGGGCTACGACGAAGCGCTCCGGGAGGTGCGCCGCCGCTACGAGGCCGATCCCGGCCACTACTTCTTCTGCGACCAGTACAGCAACCAGGACAACTGGCGGGCCCACTACGAGACGACGGCGGTCGAGATCCTCGAGCAGATCGGTGGTCGGGTGACCCACGTCGTCGTCGGCGTCGGCACCGGCGGCACCCTGACCGGCCTGGGCCGGCGTCTCAAGGAGCACGATCCGTCGATCCGCCTCGTCTGCGTCATTCCCGAGGCCTTCCCCGGCGTCGAGGGGCTCAAGCCGCTCGGCCGTGCCGAAGACATCGTGCCGGCCATCCTGGACGAGAAGCTCATCGACGAGCGCGTCCCGGTCACCGTCGACGAAGCGTACGCGATGTGCGTGCGGCTGGCGGCGGCGGGCTTCTTCGTGGGTCAATCGTCCGGCGCCTACATGGCCGGCGTCGAGCGCGTCGCGCGTCGCGTCGGCCACGGCCGCTTCGTCACCCTCTTCAACGATATCGGCGAGCGCTACTTCTCCACCCGCCTCTGGGACTGACCCCCCCGAATCAGTTCCGGTCTCAGAAGTCTTCCTCGGAATCGAGCTGAGACTCCGCGGCCGCGAAAACGGCGCCGGCGGCGGGTACGGCCGGCGCCGCCTCACGCGAGCCGAGGCGCGACGCGCTCCGCAAAAAGACGCATCGACTTGAGGACGCGCTCGTTCGGAATCTGTCCGCCCGGGTTCATCCACATCGAAAGGGTGGAGAACCCCATCTCCTCCCGAAGCGCGAGCAGCCGGTCGGCGACCGCCTCGGGCGTCCCGAAGACCGCGTACTCGCCGAGCACCTCGTCGTAGGAGATCTCGGCCAGGCGGTTGGCCCGGGCCTCGCGCGCCTCGGCCGTCTGGGCCGTCGCGCCGTCGGACTTCTTCAACGCCGTGCTGATCGACCGGAAGAAGCCCATCGTGCTCGCCTCGGGCTCCTCGCGAGCCTGGCGCGCGGTCTCCGCGACGTAGAGCGGCACGCTCACCCCGACATCGCCGCGGCCCGGATGCCCGGACGCGGCCCAGGCCGCGTGATAGCTCGGTAGGTGCCGCTTGAGGTCCGAGAGCGAGACCGTGCGGACGGCGACGAACACCGGAGCCCCGCGCTGTCCAACCAGCGGGTAAGTCTCCGGGGTCGTGGCCGCGATCCGGATCGGCGGATGCGGCTTCTGGTACGGCTTGGGCATGATGCAGACGTCCTGGAACTGGAAGTACTTTCCCTGGTGCGAGAACCGATCCTGGGTCCACGCCTTGACCAGGATGTCGAGGGTTTCCAGGAACCGGTCTCGGCTTTCGCTATAGGGGATGTTGAAGCCTTGATAGTGGCCCGGCAGGCCGCTTCGCCCGACGCCGAACTCGAGCCGTCCCTTGGAGAGATGATCGACCGTCGCGACGTCCTCGGCCAGACGCAGCGGATGGCTCAGCGGCAGGACCTGGACGGCGATCCCGATCTTGACGCGCCGCGTACACGCCGCCAGCGCGGCGGCGATGACGAGGGGCGCGGCCAAGACCGACCGATCTTTCTGGAAATGGATCTCGGCGAGCCATACGGCGTCGAAACCCAGATCCTCGGCCGCCTTCATCTGCGCCAGCGACTCGTCGAACGCCGCCGCCGCGGTCACGCCCGGCGGGCTCGCGAACTCCGTGAACAGGCCGAATTCCATTTCCACCTCCCGATCGAATTCGGGCTATCCTACGCCAGAGCGTCCCGTGACGGGGGGCCAAGAATGGGGGGGCCATCAATGGCAGGCGACAGGGTGTTCGACCGGAGTGCTGAGGACATCGGAAACATCTTTCTGCTCGAGCACGTCAACGTGAAGATCCCGGACCAGGTCGTCGCGACGAATTTCTACGTGACGGCGCTCGGGCTCACGCGCGACCCGTACATCATGACCGGCACCGAGAACATGTGGATCAACGCGGGCCAGCAGCAATTCCACATGCCGACCGGGAAGCCGGAAGTGCTCCGGGGAGTCGTCGGGTTCGTCGTGCCGGATCTCGAAGGGTTGAAGATGCGCCTGACGAGCGCGCGCGAAAAGCTGATGGGGACGAAGTTCGCGTGCGCCGCCGAGGACAAGTACGTCAGTGTCACCTGCCCCTGGGGCAACCGCCTGCGGTTCCACGGCCCGGGCCCCGAGTTCGGCGACATGACCCTCGGCATCCCCTACGTCGAGTTCGCCGTGCGGCCCGGCACCGCGGTGGGAATCGCGAAGTTCTACCAGACCGCGATGGGCGCTCCCGCCAGCGTCAACTTCAACGGCGATGTCTCGGCGCGTGTCCAGGTCGGCGCGAAGCAGCATCTGGTCTTCCGCGAGACCACCGAGCCCGAGGTGCCGTACGACGGTCACCACATCGCGATCTACGTCGTGAACTTCTCGGGGCCCCACCGGTGGCTGAAGGACCGCGGCCTCATCAGTGAGGAGTCGAACCCGGTGCAATACCGGTTCAAGGACATCGTCGACCCGGAGACCTCGAAGGTGCTCTTCACCATCGAGCACGAGGTGCGGAGCTCGACCCATCCGATGTTCATGCGCCCGCTGGTCTCTCGGAACCCGGTGCAGCGGCAGGCGACGTACCAGCGCGGCCGCGACGCCTTCTACCCGGGAGCCAACTAGACCCTTCGCAGGTAGGACGCCCTCCCGTCGCGGGCCCTGAGCCCCGCGACGGGAGGGTCTTTGGGGGTCGCTACTTCCTGCCGGTCCTTTGCTGAGTCGTCTCACTGACGGTTGTTCCGGAATGTTGCGGCTTCCATCCGGGAGAGTACCGGTTAGACCCTTCGCAGGCAGGATCCCTTCCCGTCGCCAGGCCGCACGTTACTTCCTCATCTGGACTTCCTGGATCGGCGTTGGGCGTGCTGGCCGAGTGAGCGAGATCCACGATTCCGTGAGGCGGTGCGGCAGGACCACCCGGGCCGGCGTGCGCGCCGCGCGCTTCAGATGCGCGCGGCGATTCAGAGCAGCTACCGTACGAGAAGGCCGTTCAGAAGCTTGACGACTGGGCTGACCGGGTTCGGCGCAGGGGGGGCGCTGGTCGGCACCGCTGTTGGCGCCGTGATCGCGGGGCTGAGGGCCCCCGCAGGCGACGCCACCACGGCCCCCAAGGCTCCGATCACGCCACCGACGACAGAGCCGCCCTGACTGGTCGGCGCCGGCGTAGTGCCCGAGGCCGTGGCGCCGGTCGTGTTCACGCCCGGGCGCGGATCGCTTCCGTTACCACTACCGCCCAGGGCCTGCGTGACCTCCCGGATCGAATTTTCCTTCACTTCCGTGTTGAGCGCATCTATGGTCGCGGCCGGAGCATTCTGAGGAATGTGGCTGAAGTCCGAGGCCAGCTTCATGGCGGCCTCCCGCGTGATGGCCTCGGGCCGTGGAACGGGCAGAGAGGTGGTCACCGTCACGCGCTCGAGCGCCCCGAGCTTCACGGCCGATCCGGAGAGCCGGCCCGCCGGATCGAGCTTCGTCACGTCGACGAGGCCGCGCAGGATCGTGATCGTCGACCGGTGGCCATCGGGAGCCGGCAACACCTCGGCGACGACGACCGTGCCGCGGATCGCGGTGACGGCGTTCGGCGTCTTGATCTCGATGACCTCGCCCGGCTTCATCAGTGCCTTGGAGACCGCCACCGAGATCCGGCCGGCGCCGAGCTGAACCGTCGCGACCCCCGGCACCTCGGTGATCGTCAGGACCGAGCGCTCGCGCGCGGTGACGGTGGCCTTGCCGCCCAGCAGAACCCGGACGAACGAGCGCTCGCCCGTGGTGATCCGGTCGCGGAGGAAGACGTCGTCCTTGAAACGGAGCGGCTGAGCCTGCGGGAGCGTCAGACGCGCCACCGTCGCCGTGCCCTCGATCGTGGTCACCACACCGACCCGCTCTTGAGCGAGGGCCGAGGTCGCCAGCAACACCGCCGCGGCGCCCGTGAGCAGTAGAGCTGCGAGAATTCGCTTTACGAGACTCATGTTCTTCCTCCGCCGTCGGCACGTCTCGATCGTGGTGGTGCGCGCGGCCGAGACTCAATCGAGCAAGCGGGGTGCCATCAAATTCCGGATTTCCACTAAAATTAGATCGAAAGGTTCTCGCAGATTTGGGCGCCGGCCACCAATGCGCGCTGGTCACGCCCGAGCCGGACTGGCAGCTCCTGGTCAGTCTGACCGTGCCGGCCCACGATTCCGGATTCTTGCGTTCGCGCGAGAGTGGGACTACGCTCGCCCCCACCCGCGAGACACAAAGGAGTCGAACATGTCGCTCAGCGTGATGTCGGCCGACAGCCACATGGATCTCATCTACCTGCCGCCCGACACCTTCACCTCGCGCATGCCGTCGACGTGGCGCGACCGCGCGCCGCAGGTCGTCGAGCGCGACGGTCGCAAGGTGTGGGTCTCGGGCGACGCCGTCCTCGGGCCCTGGGGCGTGTACGGCCCGGGCGTGACGGGCGGCCGGCGCGGCCGCATCCTGGCCGACGCCGGCTTCGCCTCCGGCAAGCAGACGCGGCCGTCGAATCCCGCCGAGCGGCGCCAGGACCAGGAGCGCGACGGCGTCGAGGCCGAGGTGATCTACGGCATCATCGGGATCTCGAGAGGGCTCTTCACGCACAGCGGCATCGCCGACCACGAGACGCTGGCGGCGGTCTATCGCGCGTACAACGACTACATCGCCGACTTCAACCGCTCCCAGCCCGGTCGTTTCTTCGGGCTCGGCTGCTTGCCGAATCACGACGCCTGCGCCGCGGCCGACGAGGTGCGCCACTGCGCGGAGCTCGGCTTGCGGGGCGCCGTCTTCGTTCCGTGGGGCTCGGCCATGCCCGTGTGGCACGAGATGTGGGCGCCCCTGTGGTCAGCCGCGGAAGAAACGGGACTCGTGATCTCCTTCCACGTGTTCGAGGGCGGCGCGGCGACCGTGGGATACGCCATCAAGGGCATCCAGAACCCGGCGTCCGCCGGCTCGTGGACCGTCGTGGCGCCGCTCCAGATGGACGAGATCTGCGCCTCGGTGATCCTGTCCGGCGTCTGCGAGCGCCACCCGAAGCTCACCCTGGTTCTCGGCGAGAGCGGCATCGGCTGGCTGCCGTACATCCTCGAGCGCCTCGACGACACCTACGAGGAACGGCTCGCGGACGACCTGGGGCTCAAGCTTCCCCCGAGCGCCTACTTCAAGCGCCAGATGTACGCGACCTTCCAGAAGGACTTCCACGGGGTGCGCGCGATGGCGGAGCTGGCCCCCGACAACGTCATGTGGGGCTCGGACTATCCTCACCGGGACGGCACGTGGCCGTTCTCGCAGAAGGCGATCGAAGAGCAGTTCCGCGGCATCGACCCGGCGATCCAAAAGAAGATGCTCTGGGACAACGTCCGCCGCGTCTACAAAATCGACGAGGCCCTCTCGGTGAGGCGCCCCGTCTGATGCGGGACGCCGAGCGCCGGCGGGAGATCAAGGACTACTACCTCAGCATCTCCGCCGACGAGATCACCTCGCACCTCACCCCCGCCTCCTTCGATCTCTGGGAGTCGGTCGCCCGGTACCGGCGCGAGCTCGAGATCGGCGCGCGGTGGCTGGAGGTCGGCGGCGGGATGGGCGACCTGGCGGCGGCCGCCCTCGATCGCGGTTACGACGTCCTGATGACCGACGTCCAGGACGAGCTCCTCGAGACCGCGGCGACTCGCCATCCCCGCCTGCGCGCCCGGCTCCAGCGCGCGGACATCTTCGACGCGCGGGACGTCGCGGCGCTCGGCGCCCGGGGCCCGTTTTCGATCGTCGCGGCGCTCGGCGCCGTGCTCAATCACGCCCGTGACCGGAACGAGCTCGCGCGGGGCTTCGGCCACCTCGTGGCGCTCGGCGAGCCGGGCGCGCTCCTGGTCGTCGACCTCATGCTGAGCGAGATGTTTCCCGGACATCCTGTGTCGGTCTGGGCCGACATCCTGCACGTCCTGCCGGGCTTCGCCGACCTGGCGCAGCTGACCAGTTCGTCGGGACTCCACGTGCTCGAGGCGCATTCGCTCCACCATCGGTACCCGCCGACGCCCGCGTTCGACGCGGAGTTCGACGAGCGGATGCTCCGGCTCTTCTTCCACAAGGGGAACTCGGCCCGGCCCCGGCGCGCTCAGCCGGCCGCGCCGGTCAAGGGCGCGCGACCAGACATCCGACGTCGGCCCCGCGGCTGACCGGGCCGCCTTGCCCGGCGGACGGCGCGCTGCGATAATCTCTGCCGCAACCGATCACCACACAAGGAGACGGAAAATGCCGAACATCACGATCCAGTGGTACGCCGGGCGCACCGACCAGCAGAAGCGCGAGATCACCGCCGCGATCACCGAGGCCATGGTGAAGATCGGCAAGACGACCCCCGACCAAGTCCACATCCTGTTCCAGGACGTGGAGAAGTCGAACTGGGGCGTCAACGGCAAGCTGGCCAGCGACTAGGCGGCGCCGCGAATGGACCGGCGCCTCCGCGGACTCGCCGAACAGCTCGACGCGGGGCTGATCGCCCGCCGCGAGTTCCTCCGGAAGGCGGCCGTCGTGACCGGCGGCACGGCCGCGGGCCTCGCGGCGCTGCGGCGGATGGCCGCCGCGCAGCCGAAGACGAAGCTGCGCGTCTGGCTCTTCAAGACCTACGTGCCTGCCGGCAACGACATTCTCGCCAAGCAGATCGAGGCCTGGGCGAAGGAGCGCAACGTCGACCTGGAGTTCGACTGGGCCACCTTCGGCGATCGCGAACAGAAGTTCGTGGCCGCCATCGAGGCCGGCAACCCGCCCGACATCGCGGAGATGAACTACCAGGGGCCGATGCGGTACAAGGCCGCCCTCCGGGACGTGACGAAGCTGGCCAAGGACCTCGCGGCGGCGCGCGGCGGCATCCTGCCGCACGCCGAGCGGGTCATGCAGCTCGGCGGACAGTACTTCGGCATCGCCCGCCTCTCGTTCGGCGGCGGGCTGCACGTGCGCAAGGATCTCCTCGCCGAGAAGGGCCTCAAGATTCCGAAGGTCTACGACCCCGACGTCATCGAGATCGCCAAGAAGACGCAGGATCCATCGAAGGACCTCTGGGGCTTCGGCCAGACGCTGAACCGATGCGACGACGGCAACGGGTTCATGCAGAACATCCTCTGGGACTACGGCGGGAGCGCCTGGGACAAGGACGGCAAGGCGGCGCTCGCCACGACGTTTCGCAAGCAGAACCTGGAGGCGCTCCAGTTCGCCGTCGACACGATCCAGAAGCACAAGATCCAGCCGCCGGGCGTGATGGGCTGGAACGACGCCAGCAACAACGAGGCCTACATGGCGGGCAAGCTCGTCGCCACCAACAACGGCGCGAGCCTCTACTACGCCATGGGCGCGCGCAAGCATCCGCTCTTCGAGAAGACGCAGGTCATTCTCACGCCGGGAGGGCCGGCCGGCTCGTTCTTCGGCACGAACGTGTACAACTGGGGCATCTTCCAAAAGTCGAAGCGCCACGAGCTCGCCGAGGATCTGGTCCGATGGGTCGAGGACGAAAAGCGCTTCGAGGAGTTCATGAAGGCCTGTAGCGGCCAGGCCGGGCCCGTGTACAAGTCGCGGTCCGAGAACCCCTACTGGAAGACCGACCCGAACTACGAGGGCATGCTGCAGAACGTCCTTCGGATGACGTGGCCCGGATATCCCGGGCCGGTCACCCCCGCCGCGATCGAGGTGCAGGCGCAATACATCCTCTGCGATATGGCCGGGCGAGTGGTCACGGCGGGACTCTCGCTCGAAGCGGCGCTGAAGGAAGCGCACGGTCGGGTCGAGGAGATCCACAAGATCCGCGGGGGCAAGTAGCGCGGGCCGATGGCCACTGCCGCCCCGTTCCCGGCGAAGACCGCGCTCGCGACCGGTCGGCAGCGGCCGGGCTTCGCTCTCCGGCGTCGTCTCGGGACCGACTGGCGCCTGGGTTGGCTCTTCGTGCTCCCGATGGTCGTGATGGTGCTGGCGCTCGTCGCCTACCCGTTCTGCTACGCGGCGTACCTCAGCCTCACGCGGAAATACGTCGGGGTCCCCCCGGTCTTCGTCGGGCTGGAGAACTACGTCCGCCTGGCCGGCGACGGCTTCTTCCGTCGGGCCGTCTGGAACTCGTTCGTTTTCACGTTCGCGTCGGTCGGCTTCAAGCTCGTCCTGGGCATGGTGATGGCGCTCGTGCTGACGTCGCAAATCCGCTACCGCAACCTCTTCACCGGGTTGCTCCTGATCCCGTGGGTCGCGCCGACCGTCGTGTCCGCGCTGAACTTCCTCTGGATCTTCGACGCGAGCCTCGGGGTGCTGAACTACCTGCTGGTCAAGGTCTTCCGCATCCTGCCCCAGGGCGTCGGCTGGCTCAGCGAGGCCGGCACGGCGATGGCCTCGGTGATCTTCGTCAACGTGTGGCGCGGCTTTCCGTTCTTCGGCATCTCGTTCCTGGCGGGACTCAAGGCGATCCCCGGCGAGCTCTACGAGGCGGCGGCGGTGGACGGCGCCAGCGTGACGCAGCGATTCCGCCACGTCACGCTGCCCGCGCTCCGCAACATCGTGATCATCGTCGTGCTGCTCTCGACGATCTGGACCTTCAACGACTTCGCGATCGTCTACATCCTCACCAAGGGCGGCCCGGGCGGAACGACGCAGGTGCTCCCGGTCTTCGCCTACGAGATGGCCTTCGGCGCCCAGCGGATCGGCGAAGCGATCGCGGTCGCGCTCTACATGCTGCCGGCGCTGGCGATGGTGATCATCGTGCTCGCGCGCTACATGCGGCGGAGCCACGCGAAGTGAGAGGGGCGGGCCTCGCGAGGATCCAGACGGGTCTCTCGTACGCGATCCTCGGCCTCCTGCTCGTGCTCGTCCTGTTCCCGTTCTACTGGATGACGATCACGTCGTTCAAGACCGAGGACCAGATGCGGAGCCTCGTGTCGATGTTCTGGCCCTCGCCCTTCGCCGTCGAGAACTACGAGCAGCTTCTGAGAAAGACCGACTTCGCGATCTGGTACCGCAACAGCGCGCTCGTCGCCATCTCGAGCACGCTCGTCGCCACCGCGATCGGCACCATCGGCGCGTATGCGCTGGCCCGGCTGCGATTCAGCGGGCGGGCGTTCCTGTCGAGCGCGACCCTGATCACGTACCTGGTGCCGCCGTCGATCCTGTTCATCCCGCTCTACGCCCAGATCCGCACGATGGGGCTGGCCGACAGCCTGGCCGGCCTCGTGGCCGCCTACCCGTCGTTCACCGTGCCGTTCGTGACGTGGCTCCTCATGGGCTACTTCGGGTCGATTCCCGAAGAGCTCGAGGAGGCGGCGATGATCGACGGCGCCACGCGCTTCGGTGCGTTCCGGCGCATCATCCTGCCGCTCGCGGCGCCGGGCGTGCTGGCCGCCGGCCTCTTCGCCTTCACGCAGGCGTGGAACGAGTTCCTCTACGCCCTGGTCTTCATCAGCGACGTCAAGCAGCGCACGCTGCCGGTGGGTCTCTCCACGTTCATCACGGGCGACGTCTACGGCTGGGGCTACCTCATGGCCGGCGCCGTCCTCACCACGCTGCCGGTCATCGCGGTCTACACCTACCTCCAGCGCTACATGGTGGACGGGCTCACCGCCGGGAGCGTGAAGGGGTGAAGTGCCCGAGCTGCCAGCAGAACAACCCCGACACCGCGCGCTTCTGCAACGGCTGCGGGACGCGGCTCACCGCGGCGGCTCCGGCCGCGGCGCCGCAGACCTACACGCCGGCGCACCTCGCCGACAAGATCCGGACAACCCGCGCCGCCATGATCGGCGAGCGCAAGCAGGTCACGGTCCTCTTCGCCGACCTCAAGGGCTCGATGGAGCTCCTCGCCGACCGCGACCCCGAGGAGGCCCGCCGGCTGCTCGACGCC